>PDWJ01000545.1_pt1 | contig 67225 bp, 57 predicted proteins | sample 1430881 | NCBI WGS metagenome assembly PDWJ01 (sample SAMN01162460, study PRJNA174530) | Oral metagenome, whole genome shotgun sequencing project. | biome: Marine environment; feature: Marine mammal; material: Swab sample of the gingival sulcus; isolation source: swab sample of gingival sulcus... | reverse complement strand
AACTGTTCGTAAATAATCTAATAAATTCATTTCATCATTTTTTTGCAAAAATAATATTTTTCTTCCTAAGAACTTAACAGCCCTGCTTGGAGAAGGGGGTAGGGGGATTGAACTATAACCGCAAAGTTCGCAAGGAAGACGCAAAGAACGCAAAGTCAAAGTGGTGTGGTAGGAAATAAATTACAACCAGACCTCTGAAAGAGGTCAAACATTTATAGCTATACAAGACATTTCTCCTCCTCCACGACCCCAACGGGGTCGCACCTTTTCATTGTAAATATTTTATGGGATATGTATGTTCGACCTCTTCCAGAGGTCGTGTTTATGATGTGGTATCTTATGGCTATAAACATGTGACCTCTTTCAGAGGTCAAGTTTTTTAAAAGGTCGGAAGTCCGAAGTGCGTCAGCCGGTTGCTGCACTTCGACTCCGCTCAGTAACCACGGAGTCGAAGCGGTGGGTAGGAAATAATTAAAAACGAACACAAAAATCAAAGACGAGAGCTAATCCCCCTTGGAGAAGCGGTGCATTGAGCGTAGTCGAAATGTGGCAGGGGGATTGACCTATAACGGTAAAAATTTAACCGCAAAGTCAAAGACTTCAAAGGTTTTCAAAACCTTTGAGGTCTGGAAAATTAGTAAGGTCTGAGAAAAATAATTACTAATTGAAAAAAACATCTCGATACAAATTTGCTTGTAACCTCACAAATTCACTCGATGTGACAAACCTATTGAATGAAAAAAAACAAGGGCTAAAGGCCAATAGCCAACAGCCAATAGACAAAAATTAAGACAATTCTTTAATGGCTCGTTTAAACACTTCATCATCTTTTAAATAGAAAGGATAGAAAGCATCTGAGCCAAAGATGTTTTGTCCGATTAAGGCTTTTAAGAGGTTTTTGATTTCAGTTCTGTTAATATTAACTTGTTGATTATCAAATTTAATTCCCTCTTTTCGTGCGTTGTTAAGAAATTTCTTCATGACATCTGCTGATATTTCATAATCTTTTAGGAAAGCATCGGCAGTCTTGTATTTTTTTAGAGCTTTTCGGTGTGTGTCGGCATAATCAAACGTAAATTGATAGAACAACCCTTTTTTATGTAGCTTGTTCATTAAATCATCGGGTTTTACCGTAGGTATCGGAACATAAATATCCGGCATAATGCCACCGCCACCATAAACTGTATCACCTTTGGGCGTAAGATAAATAAGCGAATCATTGAAATGAATGCTGTCGGCAGACAACATCTCCCCATTTTCCCAACGCTCTACAATGTCCATATAATAATCCTCTTTTCCATCTTTATAAGGACGTTGAATACATCTTCCAGTAGGTGTGTAATATCTTGAAACAGTTAATCTTATCGCACTTCCATTGCTCAACTGCACTTGCTCCTGTACCAATCCTTTGCCAAAAGAACGGCGTCCGATAATCGTACCTCTGTCATTATCCTGAATGGCACCGGCAAGGATTTCGCTGGCAGATGCCGAACCCTCATCAATTAAAATTACCAGTGGATTTTTTTCAAACAAACCATTGTCAGAAGCATAAGCCATTTGTTTTGAACGGTGCAATCCTTCGGTATAGACAATTAATTTTTTGTCATCAAGAAATTCGTCTGACAGTTCTATGGCAGCTCGAAGATAGCCTCCGGAATTTCCCCTCAAGTCTAAAATAAGCTTTTCCATGCCTTTAGCTTGCAACTCTTTTATGGCTTTCATCACTTCGTGATGACTGGTAGCACTAAATCGGCTTAACTTAATATATCCAATATGTTTACTGGGCATATAAGATACGTCCACACTATAAGTTGGTATCACATCTCGCGTAACCGTATAATAGATTAAATCATCAACCCCTCTTCGGTGAATACCCAGCTTTACTTTCGTCCCTTTTTTTCCTTTTAACTTTTTGATAACATCATTATTCTTAATCTTAATATTGGCAATGGTATCATTTTCAACAGAAACAATCCTATCACCATCTTTCAATCCGGATTTTTCGGAGGGTCCACCTGAGATGACTTTTACCACCATTACTGTATCTTTTTCTATACGGAATTGTACACCAATACCTTCAAAATTGCCTTTTAAAGGATCGTTCATCTCCTCAAAATCATCATTAGAAATGTATGCAGAGTGTGGGTCTAGTTCTTCAAAAGTAGAGCTTAACATAATCTTTTCCAACTCCTGTTCCGATAACGAATCCACATAATTATTGATGATGTAATCATACGTTGTGGAAATGACTTTGCTTCCGGATATGCTGATATTCAATCCATTGAAATTTCTGATAAGCGACAAACGATTTCCCAACATAATGCCGGCAATTAATACCAATGCAAATGCTATGGGCAGATATATTTTGTTTTTGAACATAAAGCGATATTATTTGACAAATGCAAAGGTACAGTTAAAATGGTTACTGATGCTATTTGCGTTTAAAAAACAAATGGTAGATTGAACTTAGGTTATTGATAGAAAAGGGGATTGTTTTATATAAAAAAATGGGGATTACCTCAAATCCACATTAAATATTATTAACTTTGCACTTTAATAATAATCATAAAATTTTTGAAAAACCATGAGTGACCATAAAAAAGAAAAACAACAAATCAATATAGAATTACCAGAAGATATTGCTGAAGGAAAATATGCAAACTTGGCTACAATTGCACATTCTAACACAGAATTTGTGATTGATTTTATTAGTTTATTACCGGGAATTCCTAAAGCAAAAGTAAAATCAAGAATTATTTTAACCCCTCAACACACCAAAAGATTATTAAATGCTTTGGCAGAAAATGTGAAAAAGTATGAAAGTCAGTTTGGTAAAATCACTGAGAATAATCAAAATAATATTCCATTTCATTTAGGAGCTCCTATTGGAGAAGCGTAAGAAATGATTTTTTAAGGGAGTTTTTAAGAAACAAAATCCTCATAGGTTTTAAAACCTATGAGGATTTTGTGTTTTTTACTTTTTCGTTTCATTAGCAGAACTAAACGATAAATTTGAACCAAGCAATTTGATGTATTCTTGCATTCTTATGGTTTCTTTCCCCAAGGCATGAGCCAATTGTTTGATTTCATTGGCGTTTTCAACAAATTCGTAATCAGAAGGAGAAATGATATAATCATTATCTTTCTGAAACCATCTGTTGGCCAGTTGATATATTACTTTTTCAACGTCATTTTTTTCTTGATAATTAAGTAATGCTAACTGATAAAGCTTGTCAGATTTACGTTTGTGGTATAAATAAGAAATGGTTGCTTTGTAGCGATAATTCATTTCCGAATGAATGGCGTCTTCTACATTTTCTGTCAACAGTATCAAATCATCCTCATGTAAAGGTTTTATTTTATAAGCCTCTTGATATTTTCTATTTGGTAATCCATTATTTATTAATGTATTTGATTCATCTTTTGTGTTTGGATGTGATGATTCAATAACAATCGGATGTGTTTGTTTTTTCTGTATATTTTCTTCAAAATACGGGGTGATTTGAGTGTTAACGTCATCTGATGAAATCGCTGATAACGTAAAAACTTTTTCCGAGCGTTTTTGATGAAATTGTGTATTAAAAACAATATACAAGCCTAACAATAATAACAATCCGGCTGCTATTTTCATATAAGGATTTAACCAAAATATAGCTCGCTTTTTAGGTTGATGTTTTAATGCTTCTTTGTTTGAATAGGTAATGGCTGCATCAGGTTTTAGCTTTAATGTAGCATACAAATTAAAGATAGTTTCTAATTGCGGATTCATAAAAAGAAACGCCAACACCACTTCTTGCTCATTTTCTGATAAATCTTTCTCGGAAAAAGCAATAAAATATTCTTCGTAATTATTTTCATTTATAAATTGATGTGGAATAATCTCCGTTTTCTTTAAGTCCGATTTACCTGTAAAAACAATACTTTTATCTGCTTTAAGTGGAGTATTATCAAAACTCTCAAACTCTTCTTTTAGTGCAGGATGTTGTTGCAGAAAATCAAAAAGCATACGGGTCTCTTTATCACTCAACACACCGTCAAAGTAATCTACAAAATAAATCTCGTAATTTTCTTTTGTAATTTTCATCTTAAATAATATTATCCAAACTCCCTATAAACATTCGCATGGCTTTCCTTGCCCTGTAAATATACACTTTCACTTGAGAAATATTTAATGAAAGGATTTCTCCAATTTCCTCATAACTATATCCCTCATAATCTCTAAGCAACACTGCACTTCTTTGTATTTCCGGTATCTGTTCCAATGCCAAATGAACAATCTCATTCAAATCTACATTTGAGCAGTTGGCATCATTCATTACCATATCTTTTTCAACATATTCCTCAACAAAATTCATTTTTTTCTGTTTACGAAAAAAATCAATCATACTATGATATGCTGTAGAAAATAAATACGATTTAGCCGTTTCATATGCCACCTCATCATGTTTTTTCCACAACTTTACATAGGCTTCCTGCACCACATCATGAGCATTCGCTTCATCTTTCATGTTTTTCAAGATAAAGCGGTAAACCCTGTCAGAGTAAGCATCTACGCATTGATTGTATTGAGAAATTGTCATCTAAACTATCAATTCTTTTTTAGTATTACGCTCAAAATACAAAAAAGTTACAAATAGTTGAAAAAAAATTAAAAAACTAAATGACATTATATGCAAGAGGTAATTTAAGGCTACGTTTCCACCTCATTGTTTCCTTTTTATTCCCAAAAGCTAATGCCCGTAAAATTTCCCAATAATGCTTGTATTAAGATGAATATTCACTTGACTTTACCAATCTGCAAAACAATTATACAAGGTAGTACCATATTATTACAATTAAAATTACTATTTTTACATTTCATCATCAGAGAAAATCACTAAAAAAAAGAACGATGATTTCAATAAATGAGAAAGAACATGTTTGTGATTTAGAAGCTCCTTGCTTTCAGCAATTGTCCGAAAAGGCCATACAATTTATTAAAAATAACAAAAGTTTTGTGTTTTTTAGGAAAGGAGATCAATTGTGCAAGCAAAATACTTTTGCTGCTTATATCTTATTTGTTACCAATGGATTGGCTATTCAGTATGTGGAAGGAGAAAATAATAAGAACTTTAATTTGCAATTAATTCAACCTGCTGAGTTTATCGGCTTACACGATGTATTCTTTTCTAAAACGTATGATTATTCGGCTGTAGCTATAACTGATTGTCATGCTATTTTGGTAGAAAAGAAAGCTTTACATCAGGTAATGTCTGAAAATCCGGATTTTACCATGCAGTTAATGGCACGTTATATTCATCAAAATACAAATTTATTTCAAACCATTGAAAAACTTCAATTTAGAAATATGAATGGTCGTTTTGCGGATATATTATTATATATCAATGAAGTGAAACAATTATATCCTGATGTATTTCGTTTGATGTCGAGAAAACAATTAGCGGAATTTGCCGGTATATCCACCGAAAGCTCGATTAAATTGCTAAAAAGTTTAGAAAAAGAGGGTTTTATCGCTTTAGATAACAAAGATATTGAAATTAAAAATGAATTGGCATTGAAGCAATTAAGTCAATTAGGTTAAAAGCTCTTTACTGCAATCTTCACACGTGTTTTATCCTTAGATTTTATGTGCAATACATACTTCAATCTATTTTTTTGTTGTATTTCAAATGGAAATGATTATTTTTGTTAGCAAATAATATATTATTGTAAACTTTAATTGATAATTGTGAAAGTAAAAATCATCAACACATCTGATAATCCATTACCAAACTATGCCACTATTCATTCAGCGGGGGCAGATTTAAGAGCTAATATTTCTGAAAATATTACGTTATCTTCTTTGGAACGCGTTTTGATTCCTACAGGATTATTTATGGAATTGCCTGAGGGCTATGAAGCTCAAATCAGACCAAGGAGTGGATTGGCAATCAAAAAAGGCATAACTGTATTGAATAGTCCGGGAACCATTGATGCGGATTATCGTGGCGAAATTAAGGTTGCTTTAATTAACTTGTCTGGACATGATGTGGAAATTGAAAAAGGTGAAAGGATTGCACAAATGGTTATTCAGCGACATGAACAGGCAGAGTGGATTGAAGTGGAAACTCTAAACGAAACAGATAGAGGTAGTGGCGGTTTTGGAAGTACCGGAACTAAATAATTTGATATTGTAAGAGCTCTTACTTTTCAAATTTTAGCGTATAAAAATTATGACATATATCAAAAAAATATTAAGCTATTTTTTTCTTATCTTTCTGATTATAAGTTGGTCTGAATCAACTTATGCTTCTGATATTTTTAAGAAGAAAAAGAAAAAAGACAAGGAGAAAGTAGTATTGGATAGCCGGGCTGAAGCTGTTTATTTTACAGGATTGAAGAATAAAATTATAGGCAATACGACAGAGGCTATTGCTTCTTTTGAAAAAATCTTAGCCCAATATCCAAAACATGCTGCAACAAACTATTTAATGGCTCAAATAGAAAATGACAATAAAAATTGGAAACGAGCAGAAAAATATATCCTTGTGGCATTAGAAAGGGAAATTACAAATAAGTGGTATAAATTGTTGTTAGGCGAAATATATCGAAATCAAGGAAATTTAAAAGAAGCCGTTGATACGTACGAAGAGGTAATAGATGATTTTTCCGGAAATCCACAACTATACTCAGAATTAGCGATGTTGTATATGTATTTGGATAAACCGGAAAAAGCCATTGAAAATCTTGATAAATTAGAAAATGAGGTGGGTGTAAATGAGCAGCTTATTCTTGAAAAGCAGAGATTATATAAGCAAATGGGGAAAAGTGAAGAAGGCGAAAAAGAAATCATGAAGTTGATAAAATCTGATCCTGAAAACCCTAAATATCTTAACATGCTGGCTAATTTACATGTAGAAAATAAAGATTATGATAAAGCCATAAAATTATACAAAAAGATTGAAGAGGAGTTTCCTACAGATAAATATCTGTATTTTAATATGGCAGATTTATATCGTAAATTAAATAAATCAGATTCTGCATTTTATGCCCTGAAAAAAGGATTTGCCAATCCATCAACATCTTTACCAACCAAAGTGCAAATTTTGGTTAATTATTATTCCGTTTCAGAGATGTATTCCGACCAAAAAGCACAAGCCATTTCATTGGCAAAAATTTTAACGGAAACTCATCCTGAGGAGAGTAAATCACATACTATTTATGGTGATTTTTTGCAAAAAGACAATCAATTGTCAAAAGCCAAGGAGCATTTTGAAAAAGCCATACAATACGAAGGTAAAGATTTTTATTTATGGCAAAATTATTTGAATGTTTTAATGCGATTAGGTGAATATAAAACATTGTCAGATAATGTGGAAAAGGCACAAGAATTATTTCCTATGCAGCCGGTTTTCTATCTTTTTGGTGGGTTAGCAAACATGCAATTAGAAGCATACGAGAAATCGAAAAAGCAGTTACTACAAGGCGAGAAATTAACCCTTGAGGGAGATGAATTATCCGAACAATTTTATATGTATTTGGGTGAGGTTTGCAATGAGTTGAAGGAATATGACTTATCTGATCAATATTTTGAAAAAGCCATAGCTAAAAATCCAAAAAACTCATTTACATTAAACAATTATGCCTACTACTTGTCATTGCGAGGTGAAAAATTGGAAAAAGCAGAAGAATATGCTAAAAAAGCCGTTAGATTAGACGAAGAAAATGAAAACAACCAAGACACATATGGCTGGGTATTATTTCAGTTGAAAAGATATGAAGAAGCCAAATTTTGGATTGAGAAGTCCATTCAAAACAGCAAAAATCCATCAGGTGTAGTTTTGGAGCATTTGGGAGATGTATATATAGAATTAGGCGATAAGTCTAAGGCATTGGAACTCTATAAAAAAGCACAAAAACAAGGGACTCATTCGGAAAATTTAGTTAAGAAGATACAGGAATTAGAATAAAAAATTATAAATGGTGGGTGAAGAAAAGGTAAATTAAAAGTTAAAATAAAAAGCCAAAGACTAACACCCAAAAACTAATGAATAAAAGCCAAAAAAAACATTTACATGAAACAAATATATAAGATATCGATTTACAGTATTTTACTTTTACTAACCCTATTTTTTACATCATGTAGGAGTAAGAAAAAAATTGTAACCAATACAACCAATTTGAAAACATCTTACATTATCAGTCAATTGAAATCCAATAAAATAGATTTCAAAACGTTTGATGCAAAATTTAATTTGAATATTGAAACTGATAAAGATAAACAAAAGATTAAAGGTTCATTAAGAATTAAAAAAGATAGTGCAATATGGATTTCTGTTGCGCCGATTATGGGTATTGAAATGGCTAGAATTATCATTTTGCCAGATTCTATAAAGATGTTTGATAGGATAAACAAGACTTATTTTGCTTCGGATTTTTCTTTTATTAAAAATAGGATTCATGCAGAAGTGGATTTTGGGATGTTACAATCTATTTTGTTAGGAAAAGATTTTTCTCAGTTTAAGCATGAAAACTGGAATGCTTCTATTGATGGCGGATTGTATAAAATGCAAACTACAAATAGAAGAAAGAAAGACAGATTTAAAAAAACAGGACAAGTAAATATGATTCCTACTCACAAAATCTGGTTGGATAAGTCATTTCTTATTAAGCGAATGTTTGTTGAGGGCGGATTACAACATGAAGATGTAAGAAGTCTTACAGTTAATTATAAGAAATTTAAAACCATTGCTCAGCAACAAACACCTACACATATTGATATGGAAATAAACTCAAATATTTCGGATGTTTTTGCTCGTTTGAAATATTCAAGGGTAAATATGAATAAAAATATTACTTTCCCATTTAAAATTCCTAAAGGATACGTTAAACAGTAATTGAGCATGAAGAAGCAACATTTTTTTTATTTTATTGTATTCATTGGGTTTGTCTTTTCTTGTGAATTTGGAATGGCACAGTCAGCCAACGCTGAGAAGCTGAAGAAAGAAAAAGAAAAGATTGAGCAAGATATTATGCTTACCAATCAATTGCTTAAAGAAACAAAGAAAAGTAAAAAAGCATCGCTTCATCAATTACGATTAATCAATAAAAAAATAAAACAGCGAGAAAAATTGATTAAACATATCCGAAAGGAAATTAATTATATTGATAATAATATTGCGAAAAATCGGAAAAAGATTGATCAATTAAAAAAGGAAATTAAGACATTAAAAAAAGAGTATGCTAAGCTGATAAGGGCAGCCTATTACAATAGTAATAAAATGACGCGGCTTTCTTTTATTTTTGCGTCTGACAACTTTTATCAGGCTGTACAGCGGATAAAGTACCTTAATTATTACAGTAACTATCGCCGCAAACAATCAGAACTCATTCTTCAAAAACAAGATAGCATTGTGAAAAAGATTGAGAAGATGAAAGTGATGCGTAAAGAAAAAACCGCATTAAAAAACAAAAGAGAGCTTGAAAAAAGCAAGGTGGTAGATGAAAAAACGGCTCAAAATAAAACTCTACAAAGGTTAGCGTCCAAAGAGAAGAAGTTGTTAGCCGAAATTAAACGAAAGAAAAGAGTTGCAAAACAACTGGAAAATACCATTACAAGAATTATTGCAGAACAAATAAAAGCTTCCGGGGGGGAAGATGTTGTTGTAAAGGAAACGCCTAAGAGCAAACCTAAAATCAAAAAAGATTTTAAATTAACACCTGCAGAAAAGAAACTGTCTAATGATTTTTCTGCCAATAAACACAAACTGCCTTGGCCTACAAAAAAAGGCGTAATTAGTAGTACGTTTGGAAATCATGCACATCCGGTTTTAAAGTATATAAAGACCAAAAATAATGGCATTAACATTCTGACAGCAAAAGGGTCAAAAGCACGTGCAGTATTTAAAGGAAAAGTTACTCATGTATTACAAATTCCTAATCAAAACAATGTGGTTTTTATACGACATGGAAAGTATTTAACTGTATATACTAATTTGTCTTCCGTTGATGTGAATATTGGTCAGATAGTGAGTACAAAACAAAATATTGGCACTATTTATACAGATGAGGATTCCGGCAAAACAGAACTCCATTTTGAAATATGGAAAAGTAAAACATTACAAAATCCTACTGTTTGGTTAGCTAAGTAAAGATAAGTGATGGGTGATAAGTTTTGTATAAAATTGCTTAGTTATTGAGAATTGCCAAATTACAATTATTAATAATTTTGACCACAACATTATCATAATCGTTTTATGATTTTTCTATTACTCAAAAATTTCTGTTCTTTTGTTATGTTCTATGTGTAATTTAATTTCATACCTGAATATGAGACAGCTTCTTCATGTTTTTGAACATATTTATAATCTCTAAGAAAAGATTTTATTGCTTTAAAACCATTATTGATAACTGATTTTCCAATTTTTCTAACTGCAAAGAAAATAAAATCAGGTTTTAAAGTACTTAAAAATACAATTTCATTGGTGTTTTTATCAAATTCTTTAAAGATTATCTTAAAATTATCTCCTAAGGATGTTAGTGTTTTGTTAAACCATTCGGTATTTTTTTGCAAGATGCCTTCTTTTTCAGTAGCCATTTTAGCTAACATTAATACTTGTATGTCAAGAAAATCAGGATTAACGACAAAATTTTTGAATATTTTTAAAAATTCAATATAATCCTTATTTAATTTAATGTTATTTTTCACAAAATACATTTCCATTCTATCATAAATAATGGATAGATTATTTATACTTTTAAAACGTCTGTATTTAATGATTTGATTAATTATAAATACAATAAGTATAAGGATAGATATGATTAAAACTATTAAGTTCATTAATTTTTTATTACAAATTTCTTAAAATATTTTTTACTCTTTTGATAAAAGATGAATCAGCTTTCTCTACTTTTACTTTGTCAAGTTTTTCATAAACAATAAAATTTAATTCAGCTATACGTTGGTCTTTTTCGTCTAATCTTAATTTTATTTGTTTTTCATATCTTCTGTCTGCAAACAAAGTCTTAAATGTCCAACCCATTATAATGCCAATGACTAAACAAGCAATTACAATTCCATATTCAGAAAAAGCTTTTATAATAGCTCCATTTAATTGTTCTATAATGTTTTCTTTCATTACATGAAAATAAGTTTAAAAACCCAAATTTAAGTAAATAAAACATAAAAAACAAATGAAAATTGCAATTATTTTTTAAATCATTGTTTTGACCATTTATATAACTAACGTTTTTTGTTAAAAAAAATTGTGATATTCTCTAATCAATTATAAATTATTAATTTTTTTAAAATCAAAAAATAATAGCTGAAATCCAACACCCAACACCTACTTTCCTCTTCCTTGAACAACAATTAATGCGGTGTAAATCATGATTTTAAAATCCATGGCTAATGACATATTTTCAAGGTATAAAATATCATATTTCAGGCGTTCAATCATTTCGTCCACATTTGAGGCGTATCCAAATTTCACTTGTCCCCAAGACGTAATACCGGGTTTTATTCGTTGCAACATTTTATAATGTGGAGCGCGTTCAGTAATCTTGTCTATAAAATATTGTCGTTCGGGACGAGGACCTACAATGCTCATATCGCCTTTTAATACAGTAAAAAATTGTGGTAATTCATCTACTCGCGTTTTTCGCATAAATTTCCCAAACTTTGTAATACGCGGATCATCATCAGAAGAGAGTTGAGGTTTGCCCATACTTTCTGCATTTTGATACATTGAACGAAATTTGTGCATTTTGAAAGGTTTTCCGCCTTTCCCAATACGTTCTTGACTGTAAATAATAGGTCCCGGCGATGAGCGTTTTACCATAATAGCAGCAAATATATAAACCGGTGACAACAAAATAATAGCAATGACGGAAAATACAATGTCAATCATTCTTTTGATAAACTGCTGCCAGATTGGAAGAGGTTCAGGCGAAATTTGAATAAGAGGTGTACTAAAAAGATAACCGGCTTTTACAAATCCCACCAAATAATCATGCATTTGAGGTAAGATTTTTACAATGACTTCGTTACTTTCCAAGTCTGATATAATTTGTTCAACCACCTCTTTTTCATGAGGCTCCGTAGCGATAATGATCTCCTCAATCTTGTATTCTCTAATGATACGTTGCAAATCTTTATAACTACCCAAATGAGTTAATTCACTATGTAGCCCATTTTTATTTTTTTCTTGAATATGAACAAATCCTTGAAAAATGGAGTGTAATTAAAGTAAGAAAAGATTTATAATATGATTTGTATGAAACAATAATATCATCCAAGATAAGCGTAAAGAAAATAATCAACACCCCAATCAAAGAAACCGTAAATACTTGATGAAGTTCCTGTAAACGTGATTTTCTATAAATATTGCGATAACTTCCTGCTAAAAAATAAGCAAAAACCCAAAAAATAGGTATAATTGTAATACCAAGATATAAATTACTGTCTTTTAAAATGGTAGAAAAATCCTGTAGTGCTTCCGGTTGCACGGTATATTTTCTATAAACAAAGAAAATAGTCCAAGCAATAACCGCACTCAGAATATCTAATACAATATATTTTATGGTGTGTATTCTTTTGTTCATGAATTATAAATCAATTTGATGTTATCAACTTCAAAGATTGTGGTTTCTTCATCCGGACGTCTTGATGTATGGAAGAAAATTTTATAGCTTGTGGCAAAACTAGTATTAAGAACTGTATTTGTAAGGTTAATATAAATCTTTTTCCACTGTTCTGTTCTGTTCAATGTAACAATTCCGAGAGGACTTTGCGTAGCAGGATTAATAGCATATACACCCACTGTAACCGGGGCATTAGTTTTAAAATCCAACTCTAAAAAGATAAATTTACTATTATTTCTCGGCAATACATAAGATGTATCAGAAGTTGCCTCATACAATATTCGTTCTCCTTCTAATACAACCTTACCATGCCCATGACCTTCAAAAGCTTCATTTGCCGGCACCACCATAATAACGGTATCTGCATTATTCCCTCTGATTTTTATACTATCTCTTTCAAAATTCTCCCTCCATGGAAATTCAAGATTAGTTTTATATGTAACATCCGGTTGCAATGTTACAGTTTCTTTTTTTGTCAATGTAATATCACTTCTCCATTCTGTATAATGAGGATAAGGAATACGGGTACTTGATATGCCATTCATTTTAATACCGGCTCTCACCATTACTTTAACATCTCCTTCTTTTAATACCGGAATGGTAGCAGGTAACTCAAATGTCCCGATAAATTGTTCATCAACATACACCCAGGCATCTGTAATGTTTTGAGATAGAGAACCTTCAGATATGTTGATATTACTACTTAAGGTAATAGAATCAATATGAATATAAGAGGGTATTAAATGGTCATCTTTTTGTGGATCACAAGAATATAGGCTAACCAAAATAATGAACGGAATAAGTATAAGAAAATATTTTTTCATCATGATATTAAATTATTGATTAATTAACGTTTTGAACCGTTAAATTATTGAGATAATATGCAAAATAAACAATATTTAATGACTATTCCATATCTTTTTTAACAAATCTACCTCTTTTTTTATAGATTCGGGCGTAAGTTTAGGACGTTTTTCACTGTCTATATAGTCATTATCTTTTAGTTTTTTGTACCAATCTCCCGCCTGTTTAAAATCATGAGGATGACGTGGAATAATATGTAAATGAAGATGAGAAACTGTCTGTCCAGCACAAGTTCCGTCTTGTAAAGACCAATTAATCCCCTCTGCTTGATAAGTAGATTTTAATACTTCCGATACTTTCTTGACAAATATTATCATATCTTGATACGCTGTTTCAGACAAATCAAAAATAGAATTAAAATGTGTTTTTGGAATAACAAGAACATGTCCTCGAACAATTGGTGAAAGATTGTAGATTGCCTTGCAATATTGACTTTCAGCAAAAGCATGCTCTTGAATTTTTGATTGGCAAAAAGGACAATCCATTGTCATTATCTTAGTTTTTTTATAAATTGTTGACTTCCCGTTTCTTCAAATCCCATTTTTTTGAGATAGTTATTATGACGTTTATTCCCTTTATGAGTTATGAGCGTAAAGTAAGATTTATGTGTAAACTGTTGAGGATTTTCTTCGTATAAATAAGCTCCCGGTTTAAAATCTCTGAATGACGGCAAAATATAATCCAAATGAATAGTAAAAGTGTGTTCTGCTGTTTTGTTTCCCATTACCATTCCTGCAATCCGCGTATCTCTCAACAAAATCCATGATTCATAATTTTTATTAGGATGATAGAAAAAATTGGGATTAAATCGTTTGATATCTTTCAAATGGAAATTGATAAAATTTTCAATGGTATCATTGGATGTGGGCAAATACAATATTGAGAATTGAGATGTTTTCTTCAACTTCATTTTGTAAATGTAGTAGATGTTTACTAAAGCAATGGCTAAATTTACAATCGCTACCGGGTAAGCCTTGATAATCAAACCATAAATAATAAAAAACACACAACCGAAAACATTAATAATTCGTAATCGTAATACCGATTTCATCAACATGGAAAGTAATACCAATAACGATGCAATATAACCAACCCATTCAATCCAAGGAATATTCATAATCATCATAAAACAAAATTAATCATTTTATTAATAGAGAAGAAAACAATATGTGAAAATTAAAAGATAAAATCGTATTTTTGTAACTAACAATACTTCAACAAACTAAAATTTATATTTCATTTTAGTCTATGATACAATTTTATCGAAATACCATTATAAACTATTGAAAAAGTACTAAAATCCTCTGTTTTTTAATCATTTTTTCACAAAGAAAGATTATGTTATGAAAACAAAAATATTATTTGTAATTACCCTGTTGCTTCTACCATTTTATGCTTTGAATCAACATATAATAAAAGGGAAAATAGTTGATGCTGATACTAAAAAATCAATTATATATGGTAATATTTTTAATTTGGCAACAGAAAATGGAGTGATTAGCAACAGTAATGGCGATTTTTCTATTCAAGCAACATCATTAAAGGATACGATTGTTATTTCTTATATAGGATTTGAAAAACAATATGTTACTGCTGAAAATTTACAAAATAGAAGAATTATTGCTTTGAAGAAAAAAATCTATGAATTGCATGAAGTTGAGGTTTATGGTAATAATGATTATTTATATGACATTCTTTCAAAATGTCGTAAAATCATTAAGAAAAGTTATAAAGAACAGACTTCTAAAGCTGTTTATGTATTAAATACAAGCATTAATGAAAGTAAGCCACTTGAATTTTTTGAGTGTTATTATAATGCTGAGCAAGTAAATGGTAAAATAATGAATCTTCATTTAAAAAATGGGAAATTTGCTGTTTTAACGGTTGATAGTAGTCAGTTTAGGAATTTTAACACCAGTAAGGTTTATTCTAAATTAAGTCTGGTTAATGAAAATCAATATTTTCCAACAACGCCATTACAGTTGAAGAAACGCCGAATGAAACAGGCTTTTGATGTTCGTATAACCGAACCAAACAAAGAAGTATATAAAATTGCATTTACACCAAAGAAATCGTATAAAAAGGAAGGGTTTACAGGAGAGGTTTGGATTGACAGACAAAATTATTGTATAAAAAAACTGACTTTGCAAAAAGAAAATGCAAAACAACATCCTTTTGAAGCTTTTGGGGACCATAGCCGTATTGAACAGATTGATTTTGATATTAGCCTATTGTTTGATTCATTTAATACATCAATAAGGTTAAGGCATATTAACTTTAATATGGCGCTCATTTACTATGCCAATAGAACTAAAATATACGCTTATACAGCTAAAGACGTCAAAAGAAAAATTAAAATCAATAGCCTTTTATATTGTTATGATTTTCAATCCCCATTTATTCTTCCGTATTTCGATTATCCCAATGTATATTTTGATGATTGGCATTTATCCATTATTCCATACAATCCTGTTTTTTGGGCTTCCCGGAAAATATTGTTAACTCAAAAACAACTCAAAAGTATTGATTTTCTTAAAGAAAATGGTAGTACAGTTAATTTCAATGAAAAAGACAGTGGAATTGATTTTAAAAATCAAAAGATTACAGATACAAAATTCCATTTTGAAGAACAACCTAATTACGGTATTAAAAATATGTCTCCCGACCGTGTAAGTAATAGGTCTCACTTTAAACATTTTACATACATTCCTTGGTCTGCTAATGATCGTATATTTATTCCGTACAATCATAAGAAGAAAGATAATATGTTTAACGTTTCCCAAACACCTATAGATTACTATGATTTACAAGTTCAGATATTGCTTGATATCAATTGGTTAGAAGATTCTTATGATTGTAAGTCTCATACGATATTTGATGGTGTAAAAACCTATTATTTTCTGGAAAAAGATATCATAACTGACGTTTTTGTGAATATCTATTTTGATATCTGTGAGATAGAAAGGCGAAAAATGGAAAAAGCATTAGAAGAACATCATAGTACATTATAAGAAATAAATACTATTTATGATGAAACCTTATCTAATATTAAGCAAATCACATACCAATATAAAAAAGAAGTTGATAGAGGACTTAATTTTAAAAATTTACAGCGATGGAATAAATATGTGAAAGATAAATTGGGGCTTGACAATATCAAAATGTTTGGCTTAAACTAATGTGAATAAAAAGATTTTTCTGTAAAAAATTAATTATATTTGTATTTATTAATTAAAATAAATTTTTTTGACTATGAAGAGTAAAAGTTGGATAATTGCCATGCTATTGATTGTCTCTCAATCATTATTTGTAATGGCACAAGACGATATTTTAACAGCTGAAAAGCTATGGGAAATGGGAAGAATCGGGGAAGTAAGTGTTTCGCCCGATGGAAAGCAAATGGTATATTCTGTGACGTATTATGATTTGAAAAATAATACAGGAAGCTCAGATTTGTATTTGCAAGCTACCGATAGTAAAGTAGCAAAGCGTTTGCCTCTTGAAGGTTCAGAATTTAATCCGGTATGGAGACCTGACGGAAAGAAAATCGGATTTATCTCAACCAATGGAGGGTATCCTCAACTTTGGGAAATGAATCCTGATGGTAGCGACCAAAAGAAAATTTCTAACATTGGTGGAGGAGTAAGTGGGTTCAAATATGCACCTACCATGGATAGAATTCTTTATACTAAGGATGTGAAGTTGGATAAGACTCCACAAGAAATTCATAAGGATTTACCCAAAACAGATGTGCGTATTATTGATGATTTAATGTATCGTCACTGGGACGATTGGCATGATTATAAATATAGCCATATTTTTATTGCACCTTATCAAAATGGGATAATTGGAAGGTCTATTGATATTTTGAGCAATGAGCGTTATGATGCGCCAACAAAACCTTGGGGTGGAATGGAAGAGGTAAATTGGAGCCCTGATGGAAAATTTATTGCTTATACCTGTAAAAAATTAACCGGAAAAGCATTTGCTGAAAATACAAACTCAGAAATTTATCTTTATGAAGTTTCAAGTGGAAAAACAATCAACATTACTGAAAAAGGCTTTGAAGGATATGATAAAGAGCCTGTATTTTCACCTGATGGCTCTAAAATAGCATTTTGGAGCATGAGAAGAAATGGATTTGAAGCGGACAAGCAGCGCATCATGGTTTATGATATTCAACAAAAAACATTTAAAGATCTTTCTGCTGACTTTGACCAAAGTAGTTCTCATTTTGTTTGGAATGCAAACAGCGATAGGCTTTATTTCATCAGTGGTCACCATGCAACTTATCAAATTTATTATTACGATTTTTCTAAGCAGGCGATACAACAAGTTACCAAGGGTGAGCATGATTATCAGTCTATTGCCTATGTTGGAAAAGATTTGATTGCCAAAAAAATGTCGATTGCAAAACCTACGGCAATTTATAAAGTTGATAAAGCAGGAAATGAAACACAACTTTCTCATATTAATGATGAGTTATTAAGTAAAATAACTATGGGGAAAGTTGAAAAGAGATGGATTGAAACAACCGATGGCAAACAGATGCTTACTTGGGTTATCTATCCTCCGCATTTTGATAAAAATAAAAAATATCCGGCATTGCTTTACACACAAGGTGGTCCTCAAAGTGCGGTAAGTCAGTTTTTCTCTTATCGTTGGAACTTCCAAATGATGGCAGCTCATGATTATATTGTGGTAGCGCCTAATCGTAGGGGATTACCTTCTTTCGGGCAAGAATGGAATGATCAGATTAGTTTAGACTATGGTGGACAAAATATGAAAGACTATCTTTCAGCTATTGATGCTGTTGCAAAAGAACCTTTTGTTAATGAGAAAAAGTTAGGTGCAGTAGGTGCCAGCTATGGCGGATTTTCTGTTTTTTGGTTAGCCGGACATCATGATAAGCGATTTAGTGCTTTCATATCTCATTGTGGAATGTATAATTTTGAGAGTTGGTATGGCAGTACGGAAGAGTATTGGTTCCCGAATTTTGATATTGGAGGACCATTTTGGCAAGATCCAAAACCTAAAAGCTATGAATTTTCACCTCATCGCTCTGTACAAAACTGGGATACGCCTATCCTAATCATTGCCGGAGGAAAAGACTTTAGGATTCCATATACACAAAGTATGGAAGCTTTCCAAGCAGCACAATTGCAGAATATTCCAAGTAGATTCCTTTATTTTCCTGAAGAAACTCATTTTGTAACCAAGCCTCAGAATTCAGTATTGTGGCAAAGAGAGTTCTTTAAGTGGTTGGATAAATGGCTGAAGTAGTTTTGCTAAATTATGAAATGGTAAATTAATTTTACCGTTGATTTGATTAATGAAAATAAAATACCTCACAGATTTTGAAAACCTGTGAGGTATTTTAAAATACGTTTTTCTGTAAAATTCAACTTTTAGGTTGTTGAATGTAACTTAAATACTCATTTACGATTAAAAAACCAATAGTTAAAGGCCAAAGGTTATAATAGCCAACATCTATCGTGAGTATTTTTCTTTTTCCATAGATGAATAAGGGATTGATAAATGGCTTTGTACAATAAACCATTGGTCATCAATTTTTTCTAAAACTCCGGTAAAACGAACGCCTTCAAAACGTTTTGCATCACCATCTACTGTAGTATAGTTATAATCCATTTTTTGAGAGAACCAGGCGGTCTTACCGTAATCTCCCACAGAAATAGATTGATCAGAAATTGATAAATAGGCTTGTTCAAACATTTTAAACTGTTTTTCGAATGTGTCCTTAATCTCATTCCAACCGACTAATTTCTCGTCTGATGCTGTTCCAAAAATAATCACATCATCTCTTTTAGCCCAAATATTTTCAATTAAGTCAATATTTTTTGTTTCATTTGCAATCACATGATTATCAAGTACCAACCTAATTTTTGCAATTTCTTCAGATTTGTTTACCTTTTCTTTACAACCGGAAAAGCCAATCATCATTAATGCAATCAACGTAAAGAATAAATAATTTTTCATATGCCTTATTTTTAAATGTTTAATACACAAATACTTAACAAGTTTTAACGAAATTAAGAAAAAAAATTGAATTTTACAACATTATGGATTGTTTTTTTTAAGGTAGTGTCCCAAAAAGAGTCTATTTGTTATTCTGAAATTTATAAATATAATGCCATTTAGTCTTTGGAATAAGTGGTATTATTTTTTTTCCTCCAACTTTTTCGATTCCTTTTTATAATGAAAAACATCTATTGCCACAACGGTTGCTATCATTGCCCAAAAAGGAACAGAAAGTTTATCAGTATCTAAAAAAGCATTGAGGAAGCCATGTAAGAAATAGGTGGTTAAGCCCAATAAGGAGTAAAGGGCAATCATTTTTATTTCTGCATTCTTAGATTTTTGATAAATTACCAATGCCCGATGAAGTGTTAGGAAGGCAATGATTAAAATAACCAACATGCCGGGCAATCCGGATTCAGATAACGGACCTAAATATTCGCTATGAGCACTGCCCACATCACCAAAGTTAGTACTGATAATGGTTTTTTCTTTTGAACGTTGGAAAGGAGCATATACAAATTGATAGGTTCCTGGGCCCCAACCCACAATAGGTCTGGCTTGGAACATCCTTAAAGCGGACTGCCAACGGTTGATTCGTTCCATATTAGAGGCATCCGTAGAAATATTTGACATGGATTGAACATGTTCAAGAAAGTTACCTGAAGATTCTTGATTATTATCCTCCAAATAATCAATAATCTGATGTTGAAACGAAAAGACTAATACTACAACAAGTCCAAATATAGCAAATATGTATCTAAAATTTATCTTTAACAAAATAATAACCAATACGCCTAAAGCGCCAATAATACTAAGCCATGCTGCACGACTATAAGATAAGAATAATGCAATGAGTAGAATTGTCGAAGCGAACAAACTAATCATTCTATATTGCTTTGAATACACTTTTTTGGATAATGCTCCGGATAAGGTAAACGGTAACAAAAGAGATAGTATGGCTCCATATGCTGTATGGTCATTATAGAAAGGAGACATAGCCCAATGTCCAACTCTTTCAGAAAATCCATGACTAGCATGTACTTTAGTAGTAAAAGCAATGACGATAATCAAAGCTGCTACATAAAACCAAAAGAATATACGGATATTTTTAATCTCCTTGAATAACATAGTAACTACAAAGAAACAAGCTACAACAAACCAAAGTCTGGATAAAGCATATTTTAAGGAAACCAATGGAAGTTCACTGGTAATAGCAGTAAAAAATAACCATATTAAATGAGCTATCACAGCAATAGTAACAGGATGTTTTAACACTTGTTTATTATATCCTCCATCAAATAACGTTTTGACAATAAAAATCCCCAAAATACCCAACAAAAGCGGTTCTGATGGAAAAGAAATGCTAAAGCCAAGATTAAAATTCTCTAAACCAATGGCTATTGGCGTTGAAAATGCAACTAAAAATAATACCCAGTCTAAACGGAAAACATACATCCATAATAATGCAATAGCAATAGGAAATGCTCCTGCCAACCAAAACATATCTTTTACAATAAGATAAGAAGTAAGGGCAAGAAAAATACTGCTAATAATCAGTGCTGTTATGGTTTTCTGTCTTTCGCTCAAAATATTACGCTTTTGGATTCTATCAACACTTACTTTGTAAATGTTTTTTTATTTTCAATAATAGCTACTACTACTATAAATAATATAAATGCAGAAAATAGGACATAAGCCATGATAAGCCACCTAACCGGATATGCTTTTTTATCAGCAACATAAGGTTTTGTAATTATATTGGTATAAGTAAAATCCTTTGAATAATTTTTGTATGCATCTTCATATAAGGTTTTACTTTCATTATATCGTTCTAATAATTCTTCAACATAAGTGCTGTAAATAAGATACTCTGCACTTTTCTCTTCCATCGCTTTTTTTAGTGCGGCAACATTTGCTTTTTGGATAACGCCTGCATTTCCGAGAGTGGTTTTAAGATATCCTTTCATCAATTCACGAGATTGAGATTCAAGATTATAAATCCCATAATTTTCAGCAATATTTTTTAGGATAGTATTTACAGAATCCAGTTCTTTTTTATTCATATCCAAAATAACTTTGCAGACATTTACAACTTCTTTGTATTTACTTTGGTGAATGCGTTTAATTTTAGCATTTACCAAATCAATAATAGCATCCACCATTTTTTTCGCAATCTCCGGCGACTTATCAAAAACAGTTATTTCTATAGATTCATATTGTGTTTTGGATATCTTCACATTTTCATCATACATCCATAAAATGGTAGAATAATAATATTTGTAACTTGGGTCAATTTCATAATGTTTACTCAAGTTAAACCGTTGGATAATACTATCCTTAATATCTCTGGATTGTAACCATTGTAACATTTGTTCTGTTTCACTTTCTTCAGAATATGAAGCGATATTTGATGGGTAAAATACTGCTGTAGACTTATATTTAGGAGTAATAAATAAACTGCTTGATAATATAACGCCTAAAATCCCGGATAAAACTATTGTAATGATTAAATACCATTTCCATTTCCAAAATAGTTCAAACAAATTCTTATTATTAAAGTAGTTTTCCATTTTTATTATATGTGATGTTGATTTAATGTAATATATCTTTTTTCTTCAATTCAATTGATGATGTTTCTGAGATTGTTTTACCTTTATATATTTTGACAGCAAAATAATGATAATTGCTGTTATGAGCCAGGACATCAAGAGTGTTGACAAAATAATTAACCATCGAATAGGGTATTCCTTTTTGTCCGATTTATAGGCTTTTTCAATGATAAAATATTGTGGTAAAACTTCAAAAGCATCTACTTTTGCTTTTTCAAAATGTCTTTTTAAGTCACTTAACTTCTCTCGGTCATATTCCAGCTGCTGACTAAGACCTACGTAACCACTTCCATAAGTGGCTAAGACCGATAATTTTTGTTCTAATGCCTTAATTCCTCTTGTATTGTTTTTTGCGATTTCCTTTGCCAATTGTTGATTTAACATTTCGGCTTGCGACTCGTAATCATGTATGCCTAATTGTCTGATTTTAGTTAATGAATCTTCCATTTTTTGAATGTCAGAAACCATTTTTTCATACTCTTTCTTTACAATGTTATAAGCTTTTAGCGCCCTGTTTTTTGAAATATCAGATTTCACAGAATCTATAAGTTCCGAAATTCTATTGGCGATTTTCGCTGCTAATTCAGGATCTGTATCTAATACCGATATTTTTACGGCAGCGTATTCTGTTCGGCTAATCATAATGTTTTGCTCGTAAGTCTTGATAAGCTGGCGGTTTTTATATTTGCTTTTTGAATCTATTTCGTAATGATTTAACAAGTTAAACTCAGCCACAACCTTATCTCTTATTCTGGAAGAAGCTAACAATTGCATGAGTTGCTCCGTAGCTGTTTCTTCTCCATACGAAAGTACATCAGCTTTACTATTATTTTCTGATAACAATGTATTTGAAATGGCATTAGATGCTGCCGGATATAAAATAACCTGAGATTTATACTTAGGTTTGATAAATAATGAAGAAGAAAATAATATTGATGCAAATAATGCCAATAACGTAATGATTAGGAAAGTGGTTTTATATTGAAATAAAAACAGAAACCAATCACCCGAATTAAAACTTTTATCTTGTAAGCTATCCTCTTTCATTTATACGTAAAGAAATTAATAAACGCCAAAAGTAGTTAAAATATATTTATATGACATTTTTTAAGGTTAAATATGTTGCTCAAAAGGGAAATGACTATGTTATTTAAAAACAATAAGACTTTTATCAATAGCCTATTCTATAAATAACTTAATTTTACCATTAAGCCTCAACCTTACATCACTTATAATTATTGAATTTCGTTTTTTTCCATACATCCTGAAATAAAACATTTCATGTTTAGCAATAAAAGAAGAAATATCTTGTGTAATAATATCTAAGTTTTTTTCAAGCTCATTAGGTTGAAATTGATTGGTTTTGGCAATAGTAACTTCATTATCAAATTCCAGATTATCAGAAATTGTTAAACGAACTTCCTCAATAAACCCCAAATCATTATATGAAGATTCTATTTCATTTAATGATAAGATGAGTTCAGAAATATTTATACGATTAAATCGCATGAGGTTATTTGCTGCTATAATACTATCCATGTCAATAGTAATAACATCTTCATGCCAAATCTCCATTTGATTTGAGTTTGATATTGAATCTGCGACTTCAATTGCCTCTTTTAATGGTATTTTTATAATGACTTCAGATAAATCATTATTTAATTTATCACATGAATAAAAAACCAATGAAAAACAACAGAAAATAAGTGCTTTAGCTATATTCTTGATGGTCATAAATATTGTATTTGATTATTAACATAGATGAAATTAAAATAAAATTTCTGAGAAATTTTTCTTTATTCAGCTAAAGTTTTGTGTGAAATATATTCCAAAGAGAAAAAAGAAAGATGATTGGAATGAATATTTTTCATGGAATCTCTTAAATAATCAATATTAGCTTTCCGTTGATTGTAAATTTTTTCATCGATGTCTCCTTTTTTTAGATGTTCTTCAATTTCTTCCTCCATATGATTACAATTTTGTTCATCAATCCTCTTTTCAAGAACAACTCCAATTACTTTTATCTTACTTCCAGATAATTCAGTGTCGAATCTTTCATCCGAATAAATATGAACATCAGCTCCTTCTGATACAAGTAACATTTTTTTTCCGCTATGTTTACATATATGATCAACAATACCGGTAACTTCTACTTTTTTCCCTATATAATCTTTGGCTTTTTTATTAAATTCAGTCAAACTAAGTGATGGGATATTTTTATCTACAGCTTCTTTCTTATTATTATGGGTATTTGTTGAATTGTCGCATCCTGACAATAATATGGCAGTTAAAATCAAAAAAGTTAAATAAATTTTTTTCATAAAACAACAATATAAATATAAGGTTAACATGCAAATATAGTAATTTTTTCAAATTACACATAATATAATTTAGTGCTATTCAGAAAAAACGCTTGAAATTCGTTTGCATATGTTGTCGTAATTTATGTCTTATATGCTGTTTGATAATGAAAGATTATATTAATAAATCTGAAAATCATGTATTTGCGAATAAATAATAAGAATTTACTCTACCCATAAAGATTAACAGCTTTAACATTGTGGAAAACTATCTTTAAATACAACTGTTTTTTTGAGATAAAACCTGTATTTTTACCGTTCCTTTTCATTAAAATTGTCTGTCAATGTATATTATTTTTGATACCGAAACCACAGGTTTACCTAAGGATTATAATGCACCTGTAACTGATAGCGAAAATTGGCCTAGGCTGGTTCAGTTGTCTTGGCAAACACATGATGAGTATGGTAAACTCATTGATGTTAAGAATTTTATTGTTAAGCCTGAAGGATTTGAAATTCCTTATGGTTCGATTAAAGTTCACGGTATTACCAACGAAATAGCCCATAGAGATGGTGTAGCGCTTTCAGAAGTTTTGCATGAATTTAATGAGGCAATTAATGAAGTTGAATTTATTGTAGGTCATAATATTCAGTTTGATGTCAACATCATGGGAGCTGAGTATTATCGCAAGTCTATTGAAACGACAGTGATGCAAAAATCTACATTAGATACCATGAAGAGTGCTGTAGATTATTGTAAGCTGCCCGGCGGGAAAGGGGGAGGTTATAAAATGCCAAGATTATCCGAATTGCATTTTGTTTTATTCAAAAGCTATTTTGATGAAGCCCACAATGCTGCCGCAGATGTGAACGCTACCGCAAGATGTTTTTTTGAGTTAATTAGACTTGGAGTTATCCCGCCTGAAGAAATTAATTACAGCCAAGCACAAATTATTGAGTTTAGAAATGTAAATCCTGATACATTTCAACCTGCTGATATTGTAATCACCGAACAAGTATCAAAACATAAGGCAACATCAAGGGTCACAACAACAGTTTCGGATATTGACGCTGATATTAAAAAGATTCCTTTCAGCCATTTGCATGTACATTCTCAATATTCTATTTTGGACAGTACCGCTAATATCAATGATTTGTTAGACAAGGCAGCAAAAGACCACATGAAAGCCATTGCGTTGACCGATCATGGAAATATGTTTGGGATAAAAACATTTTTCAATGCCGCTAATGGCCTTAATGCAAAAATAAATACAGCTAAATCTACAGATATTGAAGCTTTGAAAAAGGAGTTGGCATCCTTGAAAATTCAGCTTGCCAAAGCTGATGGAAAAGAAGAAAAGGACGCCATAAACAATGACATTGAAAAGAAAGAAAGTCAAATTACCGAAATCCAAATGTATAGCCAATATGAACCCATCAAACCTATATTTGGAAGTGAGATGTATGTAGCACCTCGTTCGATGACTTCCAAAGAGGGAAAAATTGATAGTAAATCGTTTCATTTGGTTTTGTTAGCCAAAAATGAGATTGGCTATAAAAATCTGACCATTCTTTCCAGCCGAAGTCACCTTGAGGGGTTTTATTATTATCCAAGAGTTGATAAGGAAATTTTAAAGGAATATTCGGAAGGGTTAATTGCTTTATCAGCTTGTTTGAGTGGGGAGGTGCCACGAACCATTATTAATTATGGAGAAGAGAAAGCATTAGAAGTTGCCAAAGCCTATCAAGATATTTTTGGGGAAGATTTTTATTTGGAAATGCAGCGTCATCCATCGGAAGATGTGAGAAAAGCAGATTTGATTAAAGATCAGAACTATGTTAATGAAGCCTTGGAGCGAATTGGGGCAAAACTGGGCATTAAATTGGTTGTAACAAATGATGTGCACTATATCGAAAAAACAGATGCATTGGCTCATGACAGACTTATTTGTATCAAAAATAATAAATATGTAGATGAGGAAAATCGAATGCGGTATAGTGGTCAGGAGTGGCTCAAAACGCAACGGGAAATGCAGACATTGTTTGCCGACAAACCGGAAGCCCTAAAAAATATCTCTGAAATTGTAGATAAAATTGAAACCTACGATTTGAATCGAAAAGAGGCAATTATGCCGGAATTTGATATTCCGGAAGGTTTTAAAGATGCGGCAGAATATTTAAGGCATGTAACTTATGAGGGCGCAAAGAAACGTTGGGGTGAGAATTTATCCGACGAAGTAGTAGAAAGATTGGAGTTTGAGTTGGGAACGATTATCCGAATGAAATTTCCGGGTTATTTCCTTATTGTATGGGATTTTTTGAAAGCAGCACGAGAGCTTGGTGTTTGGGTAGGGCCTGGAAGAGGTTCGGCTGCCGGTTCGGCTGTGGCTTACTGTTTAAGAATTACCGAAATTGACCCTATAAAATATGATTTGCTTTTTGAGCGATTTTTGAATCCCAATCGTATATCCATGCCCGATATTGATATTGATTTTGATGATGATGGTCGGGCAAGAATTTTGGAATGGGTAGTAGAAAAGTATGGTAAAGAAAAAGTGGCTCAAATTATCACATTCGGAAGTATGGCGGCAAAATCTGCCGTTAGAGATGTAGCACGTGTGCAGCGAATGCCATTGGAGGAAGCCAATAGATTGGCAAAAATGATTCCGGATAAACCGGGCACCACATTGGCGAAAGCTTTTAAAGAAAATCAAGAACTGAATGATTTATATATTTCCGGGCCTGAAGATACAAAATTGGTGTTGGAATATGCGAAATCGTTGGAAGGATCTATCCGAAATACCGGAACGCATGCTTGTGGAGTGATTATAGGTCGGGATAACTTGGAAACAATTGCGCCCATTACTTCCACTAAAGCCTCAGAGCTATCCAACGTAACCCAATATGATGGTGACCATGTGGAAGCGGTAGGGTTATTAAAAATGGACTTCTTGGGATTGAAAACCCTATCGATTATCAAAGATGCTGTGGAAATTATTAAACAATCACAGGGAATAGATGTCGATATTCATAATGTGGATTTGGAGGACAAGGCAACCTACGAATTGTACAGCCGGGGAGAAACAACAGGATTGTTTCAGTTTGAATCTGATGGCATGAAGAAGTATTTGAGAGAATTGAAACCCAGTCGTTTTGAAGACCTTATTGCCATGAATGCCCTCTATCGTCCGGGACCTATGGATTATATTCCAAGTTTTATTCGCAGGAAACATGGTGAGGAAAAAATAACTTACGATTTGCCCGAAATGGAGGGCGTATTGAAAGAAACTTACGGGATTACAGTTTATCAAGAGCAGGTCATGCTTCTGTCTCGAAAGTTAGCGAATTTTAGTCAGGGAGATTCCGACAACCTCAGGAAAGCCATGGGGAAAAAGATTAAAAAGATGATGGTGGCTTTAAAAGAACAATTCTTTGAGGGTTGTAAGGCTAATAATCATGATATGAAAACGGTAGATAAGATTTGGAACGACTGGGCTGCATTTGCTTCTTATGCGTTTAACAAGTCACATGCTACGTGTTACTCTTATGTCTCTTTCCAAACGGCTTATCTCAAAGCTCATTATCCGGCAGAGTTTATGGCGGCTGTATTGAGTCGAAATATGAAACCCATTGAAAAAATCACCTTCTTCATTGACGAATGCCGACACATGGGTATCAAAGTATTAGGACCTGACATCAACGAAAGTTTTGCCGGTTTTACAGTAAACCAAAAAGGAGAAATTCGCTTTGGATTAAGTGCTATTAAAGGTCTTGGAAGTGCCGCTGTGGAAGAAATTGTTAATGAAAGAGAGAAAAATGGAATTTTTCTTGATATTTTGGATGTGGTTAAAAGGGTAAATTTTAAAAATATCAATAAAAAAGGATTTGAAGCTATTGCCATTTCCGGAGGATTTGATAGTTTTAAAGATACTGATCGTTCACAGTATTTTTATGAGCAAAATGGTTCTATTTTCCTACATAAGATTATCCAATATGGACAACGTCATCAAGAGGAACAAAACAGTGCGCAAATGTCTTTGTTTAATGATGTGGCCATACAAAATAGCTCTCGTATTGAATTTCCGAAAGTGGAAAAATGGAGCCGTATGAAGAAGTTGAAGATGGAAAAGGAAAATATCGGCGTTTATATCTCGGGGCATCCATTAGACGATTATGCCTTTGAAATAAAACATTTTGCAAATACTGAAATTGAAAAGTTGAGTGGTGATTTGCGTTCCTTAGAGGGTGGGAATATCTATATTGCCGGTATTGTTACAAGTCCATCACCCAGCAATTTGGTTTCCAAGAAAAATAAGCCTTATGGCAGATTTACCATTGAAGATATATCCGGCGGCAAAGAATTTTTTGTTTTTGACGACATGCATAGCATGAATAAAAGTTATATTGAAGCAGAAGGAACACCGCTTTTCTTGCGACTGCAAGTTTCAAAAAACAGATATAATGATGAATATCGGTTAAATATAGGAGAAATCTTATTTTTGGGAGATGTAGCAGAGAAAAAAGCACAAAAAATTACTTTTTACATCAATATTGAGGAGATTAGCCAACGATTTATTGATGATTTTACCGAAGAAGTAAAGAAATATCCTGGAAAAGGAGCATTACACCTAAAGATTGTTTCAAAGACAGATAATATGAGTATTGAATTTTCATCTCTCAATATTTTTGTGGATATCAAAAAGGTGGCATTGAGTATTTCAAAAATTTATGGATTAACATATAATATCAATTAGTAAGGTTAAAAAAATTGCATATTCAATATAATTGAACTAAGGATTTCTCTTTTCTCCCTTTGTTATTACAACAATCCAGATATAAACAAATATAGATATTAAAATATATTACCTTTTATCATATATTTATATTATATTTGTAGCTTATTAAATAATTAAAAATTAAAAAAATGATTAAAGTAGCAATAAACGGATTTGGAAGAATTGGAAGAAACGTATTGAAAATTGCATTGGAAAATAAAAATATTGAAATTGTAGGTATCAATGATTTGACAGATAATAAAACATTGGCACACCTCTTGAAATATGATTCTACTCAAGGTAAATTTCAAGGAACTGTAGATTATGATGATACTTATCTTACAATCAATGGAAAAAAAATAAAATCATCTGCCGAAAAGAATCCTGCACAAATTCCTTGGGGAGAGACTCCGGATGTAGTAATCGAGTCAACCGGTGTTTTCAGAACAAAAGAAGGACCAAGAGGCGGCTATGGTGACCACTTGAAAAATGGCGCTAAAAAAGTGTTACTTACCGTTCCTGCAAAAGATGACATTGACAGAATGATTGTTTTGGGTGTAAACGATGATGATTTGAAAGCTTCTGACAAAACCGTTTCTAACGCTTCTTGTACCACTAACTGTTTAGCGCCTATTGCTAAAGTGTTGAATGACAAATTTGGAATAGAGCAGGGGTTTATGACTACAATTCACTCTTACACCAATGACCAAAGAATATTGGATACACCTCACTCTGATTTGAGAAGAAGCCGTTCGGCAGCATTATCTCAAATTCCAACAACTACCGGTGCCGCCAAAGCCGTAGGAAAAATCATTCCGGAATTGAATGGACATGTTAATGGTATGGCAGTGAGAGTTCCTACCCCAACCGGATCCCTTGTAGATTTTGTAGCTACATTAAAAAAAGAAGTATCTGTTGAAGAGATAAATGCTGCTATGAAAGAAGCTGCAGAAGGCGAAATGAAAGGTATTTTACAATACTGTGATGAACCTATCGTATCTGTTGATATTGTTCACAATTCTCATTCTTCAATTTTTGATTCATTATGCACGATGACAGATGGAAAAATGGTTAAAGTATTATCTTGGTATGATAATGAATGGGGGTATTCTTCAAGAGTAGTTGATTTAATTTTAAAATTAGTTTAAACAACGATTAACGATGATTTATGACCTAAAATTTGCAATTGGACTTCTATTACAAAAGTTCAATTGTAAATTTTAGGTTTTATTTTAAACATAAATTTTGGTTATTTCTTTGTTTTAATGCAACTGTATGTTTTCTTAATAAATATTTGATTTATAATTATTTAATATTATAAAATCATACTTTATCGCTTGATTAATCAATTAAAATTTAAAAAATATTGATTGTTTTTTTGAATATACAGTGAAAAAATATTATCTTTGCATGCGATTTTAAATCGAAACATGGTGATCATAGCTCAGTTGGTTAGAGCGTCGGATTGTGGTTCCGAAGGTCGTGGGTTCGAGACCCACTTTTCACCCTCATTTTTCACCTGACTTTTATATTGACAATACATATTGTTTTCCAATAAAAAAGTCAGGTGTTTTTATTAAAACAATTTTCCTTTCCAACTTTTTTGCAATTTTTATTAATAAATCAAACTTTATTGACTCAAAATTGTTTTACATCTAATTATTCGTATAAAAATTTAATCTAAAATAATATAATGGCAAAATATGAAATTATTATGCCCAAAATGGGTGAAAGTATTATAGAAGCTACCATTACAAAATGGTTGTTAAAAGCGGGCGATACCGTACAAGAAGACGATGCGATAGTAGAAGTGGCAACCGATAAGGTGGATTCTGAAATTCCATCTCCTGTTGATGGTACAGTAAAAGAATTACTTTACAATGAAGGCGATGTTGTTCCCATTGGTTCGGTTATTGCTGTATTAGAGATTGAAGGAGCAGAAGCCGAAGTTGAAGAAACTAAAACAGAAAATCATGAAACGAATCATAAAGATAATAGCGATAACAGCGCTGGAAATAGCAATCATCAAGGGGCTGGAAGTAGTGGAGAAAATCATTCTGGAAAAGTACATGAAAGAGGAGGAGAAGCATTAGACACATCTGTTGCTGACGACCGATTTTATTCTCCTTTGGTAAAAAATATTGCTAAAAAGGAAAATATTTCTTTGACAGAACTTAGCCAAGTTAAAGGAACGGGTAAAGATAATCGAGTAACCAAAAAAGACATACTTGATTATATTGAAAATAGAGGTGCAGTTAAGGAAGAAATCCCTGTACAACAGCCGCAAACGACGACTCAGCCACAACCTCAAAAACCTGCCGCTCCTGCCGTTAGTGCAAATCAAGGCGATACCGTTTTTGAAATGGATAGAATGCGTAAGATTATTGCTGATCACATGGTAATGTCAAAACAAGTTTCGCCTCATGTTACGATGTTTATTGATATTGATGTTACGAATATTGTAAGGTGGAGAAATCAAGTAAAACAATCGTTTTTAGCACGTGAAGGTGAAAAAATTACATTTACACCAATATTTATTGAGGCTGTAGCCAAAGTATTGAAAAAATATCCGGGTGTTAATGCATCTGTTGATGGGTATAATATTATTCAAAGAGGTCGAATCAATGTTGGAATGGCAACTGCCTTACCTGATGGTAATTTGATTGTGCCGGTAATAAAAGATGCAGATCAGAAAAATCTGTTGGGCATTACAAAAACTGTAAATGATTTAGCCAACAGGGCCAGAAATAAAAAATTAGAAGCCGATGAGATTTCAGGAGGAACATTCTCTGTTACCAATTTCGGAAGTTTTGATAATATTACGGGAACTCCAATTATCAATCAACCGCAAGTTGCTATATTAGGTATTGGTGCCATTAGAAAACAGCCGGCAGTTATTGAAACCAATGATGGTGATATGATTGCAATCCGACATATTACGATGTTCTCAATGGCATTTGACCATAGAATTGTTGACGGTGCTTTAGGTGGACAATTTTTACAATCCTTGAAAAAAGAATTGGAAAGTTTTGATGTAAATAGAGAAATTTAAGATTTTTATAAGAATAATTTTTCATAACAGTTAGTTTTTAATCATGTAAACAGGATTTTTTTGTTTACATGATTTTTTTTCAGAAAACCCGATTATATTCAATACCTTTGTAAGCTATTATAATCTAAAAAAAGACATATCCGATGAATTTGAACTTAAATAAACCCATTGTATTTTTTGATTTGGAAACAACAGGTGTTAATGTGGGTAAAGACCGAATTGTGGAGATTAGCATGTTGAAAATTAAACCGGATCAAACCCGGGAAAGCCTCAATAAATTGGTTAATCCCACTGTCCCTATCCCAAAAGAAGTATCTGAAATTCATGGAATTAAAGATGAAGATGTGGCAAATGAGCCTACTTTTAAGGAATTGGCACCTATGTTATATCAATTTGTCAAAGATTGTGATTTGGGAGGATACAATTGTTTGAAATTTGATGTGCCTTTGTTGGTGGAAGAGTTTTTGAGGGTAGATATTAATTTTGATGTAAAAAAATGCAGGGTTGTAGATGTGCAAAATATTTTCCATAAAATGGAGCAACGTACGTTATCTGCGGCATATCAATTTTATTGCCATAAAGATTTAACCAATGCCCACCGTGCCGAAGCCGATACCATTGCTACCTATGAAGTATTAAAAGCACAATTGGATAAGTATGAAAATACAGTATATGTTGATCGTGATGGGAATGAGTCTGTTCCGGTACAAAATGACATTGCTCAATTGCATGAATTTTCACATTACTATAAACATGCTGATTTAGTGGGGCATATTGTCTATGATAAAGATGGCGTAGAGGTCTTTAATTTTGGGAAATACAAAGGAAAAGCTGTAAAAGAGGTATTTCTTAATACTCCATCTTATTATGATTGGATGATGAATGCTGATTTCCCATTGTCCACCAAAAACACCATTACAAGTATTAAATTAAGGCAGTTTAATCAAGGAAACTTATTTGGTTAAAATTTTTTTATTTTGGTTGAAAAAAAAACGAAGCGTTTTAGGTTAACTCAAACTTAAAACGCTTCATTCATTAATAATAATTTCTTCTAATAAGGGTTGTTATAATCATCTAGCATATGATCATTTCCTTTGTCATCGATATCTACACCCAATATTTTTCGATTAAATACCAATACTCGCCACTGTTCATTCCGAACTTCTCCCGGTAAATTTGAGTGAATTAATTCAAAATCAGAAATAACCATGCTACGCGTGTAAAAAACAAACTTTACATCTCTATATCTATTATCAACATCGTAATAGTGCCAAATTTCATGTGGATATGCCGCATTGTTAAGATATTCCTTTACAACAGTATTAGGTTCTCCATATTTCAAAAATATACGACCTCTATCTGTTGCATATCCTTTCTTGTTTAACATTGAAAAACTATTGTTTGCTACTATTACCTTTTGCTTATAATTTTCCCAAACTTCTTTTGGATGGAACTGATCTCTTGCCGCCCAAAACATATACAAAAACTGTCTTAATGAAGTTTTATCATAGGTTTGGAGATTACTTTGAATAAAAACTTTTTCAGTACTTGTTGCTATGGGGGTTAATGTTTTTACATGGTAAATCAAACTATCTTTATTGTTAATTCCCATGGCAAAATCTTTCCCTAATTTTGACGACATGTCAAATTTATTTTCAAGTTGATTAATCTTGGTGTTACTACGTTGGAAGAAGTATTTTTTTTGAATGACCACTTCATTTTTTTTATTAATCACATCCATAGTAAGATAGTAATTACCGGAAGGTAAAGAATCAATACGAAATTCCTGAAGTAAAGGTAAAAACGGTGAAGTTTCATACCTTTTTACTTTTGTATAGCGATTAATTATGCTGTTATCATAGTCAGATTTTATACACGTTTTAACCAACATTTGCTCATTTTCTCCCAATAATTTATCTGTATTATAAATTTCTGCAAAGAATATAATTTTATCTTTATTATCCGGATAATAATTTGAAGGGTAAGGAATAAAATCATATTTCCCTTTGGTTAATGAACTTGGGGTTTTAGCTTCTTTATAATGGTCAATCATTTGAAAATCGGATATCAATGCGGTGTTTTCATCATAATCTACAGATAATTTTTCTGTAAAAATAGAGGGCAATTTTTCCGAGTTTTTATCAGAAATAATAATTGTAAATTCATAATCTTCTTTAGGCAAGACAAATCGTTTTTGCTCTAAAAAAGAAGTATTGATATCTGTTGTGTCTTTTAATATCGGAGAGTTGAGGATATATTTGTCAAAAGCAATAATATCTCCTCCTTTTTTAAATATCATGTTAATCTCTACTTTTCCCTGAAAAGTTCCATCCTCTTTTTGTTCAAAACGAATGCTTTTAGGATTAATCGATAAGTAAGTTTCTATGTAAGGCGTTTTTTCTTCCGGAGCATAAAATGTAGCATACGATAAATGTGCTTGTAGATTTTGAGCAACACTCCATTGTGTCATTAATAAGAAAACAATGGCAAAAAAAGTTAGTTTCTTCATGATGTATTTTTTATATAATGCAATAATTAAATACAAATTTACATGAATTTTTTTAAAACTTAGGGAGATACATTAATAATTTATATCTTTGCAACTTATAACCTAAATTCACTTTTTATACCCTTAGCTTATAATTTATTAATTAGTTACATCCAGAAGCTATTTAAAAAGTTTATTTAAATCAAAAAAATACATGACAGAGAACAGAGCATTAGAATATAATACCGAAAGAAAACCTTTAATCATTCGGAATTATGGTAGGAATATTCAAAAAATGGTTGAGTTTGCAAAAACCATCGAAGAAAAAGACGAAAGAACACAGTTTTGCTATTACATCGTGAGGGTAATGGAGCAAGAACAAAAAAATAGTACCGGAGATGTCCAAAGAATGTTGTGGGATCATCTTCATATTATTTCTAATTTTGAATTGGATATAGATTCGCCTTATCCAAAACCATCTGAAGACGAAATTTTTGCAAAGACTGAACCGCTTTCATATAAAGATGACAAACCTACCTTTAAGCAATATGGTAAGAATATTGAATATATCATTCAAAAAACCATTGAAGAAGAGGATGAAGAGAAAAAAACTTTTCTTACCAAAATTATTGCCAATCACATGAAAAAACTCTACCTGAATTGGAATAGAGAATCTGTTTCAGATGAGTTGATTATTGAGCATTTAGAAAAACTTTCTGATGGTAAATTGACCATAAAAGAGGAAGATTTGAGAAGTACCAATGATATATTGTTGAAAATAAAAAAGAAAAAAACGCAAAAATCAACAAATACGACCAAACTTAGAAAGCGAAAAAGAATTCAAAAAAAATAATAAGAAATTGTTATGAGTGCTTTTGAAATTATTGGCGGAAAAGAATTAAAAGGGGAAATTATTCCTCAAGGGGCAAAAAATGAAGCCTTACAAGTACTTTGTGCTGTACTTTTAACCAAAGAGAAAGTGACGATTCATAATATTCCGGATATTAGAGATGTAAATTTCTTAATTGAAATCTTGGGAGATTTTGGCGTTGAGGTACACAAAACAGCGGAGAATAGTTACACTTTTAAGGCTGATAATATTCACCCTGAATTTGCATTAACAGAAACCTTTAAAACAAAAAGTAAAAGACTACGAGGTTCAGTTATGCTTTTAGGGCCTATGTTAGCCCGATTTGGAACAGCTTATTTGGCAAAACCCGGCGGCGATAAAATAGGGCGTAGGCGTTTGGACACACACCTTATTGGATTTGAAAATCTAAGTGCTAATATTGAATGGGATAAAGAAAATGAGCAGTATAAAATAAATGCTCCAAAAGGATTAAAAGGCACTTATATGTTGTTAGACGAAGCCTCTGTTACCGGAACCGCAAATATTGTAATGGCTGCGGTTATGGCTAAAGGGAAAACCACCATATTTAATGCTGCTTGTGAGCCATATGTAGTGCAATTGTGTAAAATGTTGGTAAGTATGGGGGCTGACATTCATGGTATTGGCTCAAACATGCTAACCATTAATGGTGTGGAAGCATTACATGGAACATCACATACCTTATTACCCGACATGATTGAGGTAGGTAGTTTTATCGGACTTGCTGCTCTTACTCGTTCTGCATTAACCATCAAACAGGTTAATAAAAATGACTTTGGTATTATTCCCGATGTTTTTCTTCGTCTGGGTATTCCTACACATCAAAAAGGTGAGGATTTGCATATTCCTAAACTAGATCATTATACTGTTGCTTCATTTTTTGACGGTTCTATTATGACCATTGCAGATGCCCCTTGGCCAGGATTTACACCTGATTTGATTAGTATAGCATTAGTGGTCGCCACACAAGCTTGCGGATCTGTACTCATTCATCAGAAAATGTTTGAAAGCCGCCTGTTTTTTGTGGATAAGTTGATTGATATGGGTGCACAAATTATTTTATGTGACCCTCATCGAGCTACCGTTATAGGACATAATCAAAAAGTGAGATTAAAAGGCATTAGCATGACTTCTCCCGATATCAGAGCAGGTGTCGCATTGCTATTGGCAGCCCTTTCGGCAGAAGGAAAAAGCACCATTCACAATATTGAGCAAATCGATAGAGGCTATCAATACATCGACAAACGATTAAACGCATTAGGTGCCGATATTAGAAGAATCGAGTAAAAAGAATTATGAATGGTGAATTATAAATTATGAATGAAATCATCTTAATAAATTATGAAAACCATTAAGAAATGAAGAATAGTTAAGAAATAGAATATCTTAATGACCCTTAACATCTTAATGGTTCAAAAAATACAAATTCACTTGATGTGACAAACGTACCCAAAACCTAATACCTAAAAAAATAAAAAAGCCATACCCAAAAGCTAAAGGCCAACAGCCAAAGGCAAAACACCAATACTATGATCGAACTTATTCTTCAATGGTATCAAATCAATAAAAGAGATCTTCCTTGGCGTAATATATCTGATCCTTATAAAATATGGGTGTCAGAAATTATTCTTCAACAAACAAGGGTTAATCAAGGACTTGATTATTATTATCAATTTATCGAAAAATTTCCTACGGTAAAGGATTTGGCTGAGGCTGAAGAAAAAGATGTTTTGTTGGCATGGCAATCTTTGGGCTATTATGCCAGAGCAAGAAATCTGCATAAAGCTTCACAGCAAATTATTTCAACGTATAATGGTAAATTCCCTGATACCTACGACGAACTTCTTAAACTAAAAGGTGTTGGAGATTATACCGCCGCTGCCATTGCTTCTTTTGCTTTCAACAAGTCTCATCCTGCCATTGACGGCAATGTTTCTCGGGTTATTTCGCGTCTTTTTGGTGTTTTTGAAGAGATAAACACAACAGTAGGCAAGCAAAAGATTACTCATATTTCCAAAGAGATTATTCCCAAAGATAATCCTGCAACTTATAATCAAGCGATGATGGAAATGGGGGCTTTAGTTTGCATACCAAAGAACCCGAAATGTGATACTTGTCCTGTTCCTGCACATTGTTATGCGTTCCAAAAAAACTTACAACAGGAATTGCCTAAAAAGAAATCTAAAAAACCACCTAAGGATATTATTATGAATTATTTGGTGGTAATTGATGAAAAAAAAGAGACCTTTTTGATGAAAAAAAGAACAGAAACAAAAGGCATTTGGCAAAACATGTATGAATTTCCGTTATGGATTACCCAAGCAACCATATCTCAGCAACAGCTTTTAGATTCCGATTTTTTTAGTGAAATTATAAATGGGAATGATTTCCACATAAAATCAAATCCTTTCTTTATTAAACATCAGCTTACCCATCAAACCCTTAATGTCTATTTTTGGATATTAAAAACCCATTCTACTCGACAAAATACTTCGTATCAACCTGTAAATTATCAAAAACAACTCCATAAATATCCGATTCCTCGACTTATAGAACTATTTATGGAAGAAAAAGAAACACATTTTAACTTCTGACACTTAAAATATTCACAAAAAAAGTGTATCTTTGATTGATAAACTTTAAATATAACAGATTATGGCAGGAGGAGTAAACAAAGTAATATTAGTAGGGCATTTAGGTGCTGAGCCGGAAGTAAAGCATTTGGATAGTGGTACATTATTGGCAAGATTAAGAATCGCCACTTCAGAGAGTTTTAGAGACAGAGATGGAAATCGACAAGATCGTACGGAATGGCATACCGTAATATTGTGGAATAAATTAGCAGAAATCGCCGAAAAATACTTGAACAAGGGCAGTCAGGTTTATCTTGAGGGAAGCCTAAGAACACGTTCTTATGAAAAAGATGGTATAACCAAATACACCACAGAAATATTTGGAAATAACATGACCATGCTTGGAGGCGGCAGAAGAAATGAACAAACACAAGAGCCTCAGATTGAAAGTATGGCAAATAATACCACAAATAATCAAGAAAATGCCGGCAATGAAACGGCAATGGAAGACGATTTGCCGTTTTAATATTAACGAAGGTAAGTTTCAAGAAAACTAAACATTAAGTCTTGAATAGATAAAATTGAAGTTCAAATAAGATTTTTTGAGACTTCCTATAATACATTATTTACGTGAATTATATTGAGTTACAATGTAATGTATTCCCAACCTATCCGGCATCAGATATGTTAATGGCGGAATTGGCTTTGTTGGGATACGAAAGTTTTATGGAAAATAATACCGGTTTTTTGGCATATATTGCGGAAGACCAATTCAATTTACAGCTTATTGAGGAGTTGCCAATGATAAAAAACGGGCTTTTTGACATCTCATTTAGTCATAAAATCATTGAAAAAGAGAACTGGAATAGCGTTTGGGAAAGCAAATACGAACCTGTTTTGATTACTAACCAATGTTATATCAGGGCACCTTTTCATGATAAAATAGAGGGCGTTACTTATGATTTGGTAATAGAACCAAAAATGTCTTTTGGAACGGCACACCACGAAACCACAGCTTTGGTCATTGAAACCATGTTAGATATGGATTTTAAGGGTAAAAAAGTACTTGACATGGGAAGTGGAACCGGAGTATTGGCAATTTTAGCCTCAAAAATGGGAGCTGAAAAGGTTGTTGCTATTGATATTGACGAGTGGTCATACGAAAACATGTTGGAAAATGCCCAAAGAAATCAAACCAATAATGTTTTTCCTATTCATGGAGATAAAACAGAAATTCCTGACGAAAAATATGATATAATCTTAGCCAATATCAATAGGAATATTCTCCTTGAGCAGATAAAAATATATGCTCAACACCTCGAAAAAGGAGGAATACTAGTATTAAGTGGTATTTATAATAGTGATATAGATACCATCAATGCTGAGACTCAACAATCCGGATTTTCATTTCAATCTCATTTAGAAAAGAATAATTGGGTAGCGTGTAGGTATGATAAGTAATGAGTGATAGGCGATGATAGGTGATAACGACATTTCGATACAAATTTGCTTGATGTGACAAATGTGGTTAATAATATGCAAGTAGTTTATTTTGAGTGAATTTGCAAGGTTTTGACGTGTAAAAATCATATCAAAAGCACAACATAGAGATGCAATGCATTGCTTCTAAAGCTAGCGGAAAGGCAGAGACCTCAAAGGTTTTCAAAACCTTTGAGGTCTGAGAATTCGACTTCGCTCATTAGTTAAAAGGCTAATAGCCAATAAAAATATGAAAGAGAAAAAAAATATCTTTAAAAAATTTCCAAAAACATTTTGGGTAGCAAATACCATGGAGCTTTTTGAGCGTTGGGCATGGTATGGATTATTTATGGTATTAGCCCTTTACCTCACAAAATCGACAGACGAGGGTGCATTAGGTTTTTCACAAACACAAAAAGGGAACCTGATGGGTATTGTATCGGCTATTTTGTATTTTCTTCCGGTAATTACTGGAAGTATTGCCGACAAATTTGGCTATAAAAAGGTATTGCTTTTATCCTTTGGTATTTTATCTTCGGGATATTTGATGATGGGTTGGGTAACCTCTTATCCTGTTGTATTTCTTGTATTTCTTTTCATTGCCATTGGTGGTGCATTTTTCAAGCCGGTAATATCAGCAACCATTGCCAAAACTACCACAGAAGAAACCTCATCTATCGGTTTTGGGATTTTTTACATGATGGTGAATTTAGGTGCATTTTTGGGCCCTATTTTTTCTTCAAAGTTAAGGGAATTAGACTGGATATATGTTTTTTATATGTCTTCAGGCATTATTCTTATCAACTTTATTTTAGTGCTCTTTTTCTATAAAGAACCCAATAGGGCACCCAATACATTATCAGTAAAAGAGACTATCAAACAAGCTATGGGCAATATTGTTATTGCGATAAAAGATGTGCATTTTTTGATATTTCTAACCCTCATTATAGGATTTTGGGCGATGTATTTGCAGCTCTTTTTCACATTGCCTGTATTTATCGACCAATGGGTAGATACTTCTATATTATATCATTCTATTGCTTCAATTTCTCCAAAATTAGCCGAAGCCATTGGAACAGCACAGCAAACCGTTAGTCCGGAAATGATTACCAATATTGATGCCTTATATATTGTATTGTTTCAAGTAATTATTTCGGGAATTGTGATGAGGTACAAGCCGTTACATGCCATGATTTCGGGAATTATTGTGGCTACTATTGGTATCAGTTTGGTTTTCGTTACCAATAATGTCATGTTTATTCTTCCTGCGATATTGGTTTTTGCCGTTGGAGAGATGAGTGCTTCACCAAAAATTACAGAATATATTGGTAAAACCATTGCACCACCGGATAAAGTAGGTTTATATATAGGAGCTTCGTTTTTACCCCTTTCGGGCGGAAATTATTTAGCGGGGATTATTTCGGGTAGTGTATATGGTCGTTTGTCTGACAAAACATATCTTTTGAGAAAAGAACTACTGTCTCGAAATATTACCATTCCTGAAATATCTGAAAGTTACACCAAAACCGACTTATTACATGATGGTATGGCAAAGCTCAATTTATCTGAGGAGCAAATTACAACCCTATTATGGAATAACCATCATCCTCAACATATTTGGATGGTATTATCTGCTATCGGCATTGTTACTGCCATTGGCTTAATAATTTACGGATATTTTGGCAAAAAAGAGAACAAAACAAGATAATTATAAATTGTGAATAGGTCGGAAAAATTATTACTAATTGATATGCGAAAACCTATTTTTTTATTATTCATTGTGCTGATTACGGCATCCCGACTTTTTGCTCAATCTTTTAAAGAAGAATTTGTGCAAACAGATTTTTCTGAAATGATTCAAACGGCATTTAATCAATTTGATAATACACATTTTACAAAACAAGATGTTGTACATTGGACACATTATTTGTCAAAATTACCTACAGTGGCCACCACCAATTATTATATACGTAATGCTGCTACAGAATTTGACGTGCCTGTTGTTTTGCTGCAAGCTATTGGGCAAGTAGAAACAAATTGGACACAAATCGGCCCAAGTATTGATAAAGGTTGGGGTATAATGCACTTGACCGACAACAAATATTCAAAAACCTTGCAACAAGCCGCTGAATTATTGCAATTACCAACAGACACCCTGAAAAATAATGCCCAACAAAATATCAGAGGAATGGCTGCCTTGCTCTCATATTATCGTGGCAATCAAAAAATTAATGATTTATCCGATTGGTTTGATGTGGCTAAAAAAGTTACCGGACTGTATGATGATGAATTATCCGAACTGCAAGCAAAAACGTATTTTGATGTGATAAAAAACGGAATTGAAAGCCATACACTTTGGGGTGAAACCATTGTTATTAAACCAATAGACGTTTATGTTTCTAATCAATTAGATATTAGTAATCCATTGATTTTCAAACAGGAAAAAGCTACGCTTTCAGAAGATTATCCTGAGGCAATTACTTATCTTACGCCTTGCAACCATACGATTGGAAGAGAAGGGTATGCTATTGATACTTGGACAAATCATTGGATTGGTGTGGGGACATATGCCGGTGCCATATCATGGTTTCACAACTGTTCTTCAAAGGTAAGTGCTCATTTTGTCATAAAAAATGATGGTGAAATTACACAAGTTGTGGATGTAAACGACAAAGCTTGGCATTGTGGTGCATATGGTCAAATCAATAATGAACGGTCAATCGGTGTGGAGCATGAGGCTACGTTAACGCATCCCGACTATTGGAATAATGAAGCCATGTTGCAGGCTTCCACCAAAATGGCACGTTTTTTCTGTGATTTATATCGTATTCCCAAAACTCGGGCATTGCCGGGTATTCGAGGACATCAAGAAATGCCGGGAACGTCAACGGATTGTCCGGGAACATTGCCTTGGGATAAATGGATGAGCTATCTTCTTTCGGATGAAAATATTGTATTGCAATTACCTAAAAATAAGGCTGATAATGTTTTATTTCCGGTAACATTTGATTGGTCGAGAAAACATGAAAATAATGAACATTATCGCTTGCAAGTTGCTACCACAGATGAAAATTTTAATTTGGATAGTGCTTCCATGTTTCCCAATCCAATTTTAGATATTGTTACTGATACATCTTATTATATTTGGAATGATGCTACGGCAAATACGTCCTATTATTGGGCAGTGCAGTCTATCAATGGCGATACTGTTTCATATTCATCAGCATTAGGAACATTCGAGACGTCTGCATCAAATGATGGTTATCCCAAACTCTCGATTTCCGACTATAAAATTACAGATGTAATGCCTCAAGGGAACAACAATGGCATAGCTGAAGCCGACGAACAAGTCCTTTTGTCTATTACCTTATCCAATCAAGAAGATTTTGAGGTAAATAATGTATCAGGTACAATAACCACAAAAGATAATGATATTCAAATTATTACAAACAATGGAAATTGGGAGGATATTCCGGCATTGGGACAAGCAGAATCATCCTTATTTGAATGTAAGATTTCAAAATATGCCATTTCCAAAAATATTACCTTTCTGTTGGATATTCATGCCAATGGAAAAGATTGGACAACGTCATTTATTATCCCAATCAATTGTTTTTTACCTGATATGCCGAAAAAAATAGTTGGAAATCCCAATATTTGTCATCCTGATTGTGAAGTTTTTCATATTGATACTGATGAACAATCTATTTATAATGTGTGGGAATATGCTGGAGAAGCTGAATTGAGTGGAAAAGATAATGAAATGAAAGTTTGTCCTACTTCTAATGGTATTTTGAAAGTGAGGAGTAATAATATGTGTGGACAAAGTGATTGGCAAACACTTGAAATCACATTAAATGAGAAACCTGAAAAACCGACAATCTATTTAAGTAATGATACGTTGTATTGCAGTGCAGGAGAGCGTTATGAATGGTATTTTTACATTGATTTTATTACAGAAACAGACCAATCTTTTTATGTGCCGAATAAAAACGGGCTGTATCATGCTAAAATAAGAGAAAATGGCTGTCTTTCTGATGCTTCAAATTTTGTTCGGGTTTATGGCTTAGATGGTTGGGAAGATATTGAAGAAGAAAATCCTATACAGGTTTATCCTAATCCATTTAATCGTAAAATTATCATTAAAAATTTAGATATAGATGAGGTATATAATATCGAATTATCAGATACAAATGGTCATATACTAACTTGGAATTTGTTAGAAAAAGAAACCATAATAAATACACAACATTTTGCTTCAGGGATTTATTTCTTGAAAATTTATAATCGCCAAAAAACGTATTATCAAAAATTGATGAAGTTGTAAGATTTTGATTATTAGCGTTTATTCTGTTTAAACTTATTCAACATATTTTCAATTAACTCCATTCGCTTACTTATTTTTTCAGCAGAAGCATCAAGCGTATAACCCTCATCCAACAATTCTTTTATCAGTAACATCTTTTTAATGTTTTTGTAATCATATCGCCTGTTTTTGCCATTTTCACTTAGACTTTCTATAATTTTTTTATCTTCCCAATACCGTATCTGTCTCGTTGGAATACCTGTTATTTCAGATACTTCACCTATACCAACAACAAGTTTTTCTAAAAACTCAAAATCAAATGCTATGTCCTTATTTTCTTTCATTTCGTAAATAATTTACAATTTAAGTTGCAAATATAAAATAGATGTATTTATTTTGCAATTGTAAATAATTTACAATTAACGAAATTTATTAACAATGAAATTTTTAGAAAACAAAAATGCTGTTATTACAGGCGGAAGTACAGGTATAGGGTTTGCCATTGCCAAAAAATTGGCTCAACATGGAGCAAAGATTTTGCTTTTGGCTCGAAATAAAGAACAATTACTGTTGGCAAAAGAGAAATTGTGTCAAATCCATACAAATATTCACACATTATCTGTTGATTTATCCGACACTAAAAAACTCAAAACATTATCAGACAAAGTACTACACATTTTTCCAAATATCAATATTTTGGTAAACAATGCAGGTATTGGACGCTTTATCCCATTTGAAGAAATGGATGAAAAGATATTAGATTTACACTTAGATTTGAATGTAAAAGCCATGTATTTGCTTACGAAATACCTATTCCATTCTATAAAGGAAAGTAGGGGAAACATCCTGAATATATCGTCTTACTTTTCACACAGGATGCTTACAGGGAGAACAACCACAGCTTATTCTATGAGTAAAGGAGCAGTTGATGCTTTTACAAAATCGCTGGCTTTTGAAGCAGGGAAATATGGTGTTAGAGTCAATGCGATTGCTCCGGGCAGTGTAGCAACAGATTTATTGCAACACAATTACAACCAACTAACTGATGAGGGGAAAAAGCAATTTGATGAAATGATAAAAACGATTTATCCGCTCAAACAAATAGGCGAGCCACAGGACATTGCAGAAATGGCTCTGTTTCTTGTTTCTAATAGTGCTAAATGGATTACAGGTAGTATATTTTCGGTTGATGGAGGATTAACAACAAACTAAAAATGAAAAGAAAGATGTCTCACAAACTCAAATCTTGTATTCTAACTTGGTTAGGGCTTTATCCTACACTTATACTTGTTTCTTTCTTGTTTGGCAATGCACTTGATGACATCCCAAATTATCTAAGAACTTTAATCTTAACTATTATTGTCATTCCATTGATGGTTTATCTTGTAATGCCATTCATCAATTGGATTTACTGTCATTGGTTTGGTTGCCACTAAAAAATGAATAATCTAATTAAAATAACACATAAAAAACACCTCTACTTTTGCATTATTCATTACAAAAATAGAGGTGTAATTTTTTTGATTATTCTTTCTTAAATACAAGCTTGTAAATTAAGAAGATAAGGAAAACTATCTAAAACCTAAAATTTTTCTAACTTCTTTCATGGTTTTTTGAGCACTTTCCTGGGCTTTTTCAGCTCCCATTAACGCAATTTTTTCTAAAAGTGCATCATCAGCTTTGTAAGCTAAAATCTTTTCTCTGATTGGTGCCGTAAAATTAATCATATCTTCTGCCAATTGCTTTTTCATATCACCATATCTGATGCTACAATTATTATATTGCTCATTAAAATGATTAACTACATCTTTCTCTGAAACGATATCCATTAATGTGAAAAGATTTTGGATGTAATCAGGTTTTTCTTGATTAGGTTCTGTTGGGCCACTATCTGTTAAGGCTTTCATAATTTTCTTTTTGATGAGTTTAGGGTCATCAGAAAGAAAAATAGCATTCATACCACTTTCAGACTTTCCCATTTTTCCGGTGCCATCCAATCCAGGTACTTTTACCAAAGATTCCCCAAAATTATAGGCATTTGGAACCGGGAAAATATCCGTTTTATACATTCTGTTAAAACGTCTTGTAAACGTTCTAATCATTTCCATGTTTTGTTCTTGGTCTTTTCCCACAGGCACTTGATGGGCTTTATGAATGATAATATCAGCCGCCATCAATGTCGGATAAGTTAGCAATCCTGCATTCACATTGTCAGGATGCTTTCTTGCTTTTTCTTTAAACGATGTAACACGTTGCAATTCACCCAAGTAAGCATTCATATTTAATAATAAATAAAGCTCAGCTACTTCAGGCACATCACTTTGAACATAAATAGTTGATTTTTCGGGATCTAATCCACAAGCTAAATATTCCGATAAGATAATTTTCACATTCTCTCGCAAATTTTCAGGAGTGGGATGTGTTGTTAAAGAGTGATAATCAGCAATAAAAAAGAAACAATTATTTTCCGATTGCATTTTAATAAAATTCTTTACCGCTCCATAATAATTCCCTAAATGTAAATTTCCGGTAGGTCTTATTCCGCTAACAACTATTTTCATGGATTTAATTTTTTATTTTTCAGGTTTATATTTTTGGCTTTTAGCCGTCAGCCTCTGGCTATTTTTTTACTCCACCACTTCGGTTTTGCATTCCCGACTTCGGTCTTCCGTCTCCTAAATCTTTATCTCTTCTTTTTTATGATTCATAAAACGATATTCCAACAAGTGGAATTTTGTATCTTCTTTCACATCAATCCATTTATGGTATTTCAAGAACCATTTCATTTGACGTGAAATAACACCTCTTTTCAAATATGCATAGATGAATGGATGCACAAACATTGTCAATTTCTTTTCATTTTGTTGAAGCAATAAATATCGAATATTTTTCTCGATTTCATCAATAATTAACAGACTTGAACGTGCTTTTCCCGATCCATCGCATACCGGGCATTTTTCTGACACCTTAATTTTTACAGCAGGCTTTACTCGCTGGCGTGTAATCTGTATCAGCCCGAATTTACTTGGCGGCAATATTGTATGTTTGGCAGTATCTTTTTCCATCACAGTTTTTAGGTGCTCATACAACTGCCTCCGATTGGCACCTTGATGCATATCTATAAAATCAATTACAATAATTCCCCCCATATCTCTCAAACGAAGTTGGCGCGCAATTTCATTGGCAGCTTCCATATTGACCTCGAGGGCATTTTGTTCTTGATTATTTTCCTTATTTACTCTATTTCCGCTATTTACATCTATAACATGCAATGCTTCGGTATGTTCTATTACCAAATAAATTCCACTCCGAATGGTAACCACCTTTCCGAATGAAGATTTAATTTGTTTATCAATGCCAAAATTCTCAAATATTGGCACTTTTCCTTTATAGAGTTTTACAATATTTACCTTATCGGGCGCAATGTTTTTCAAATAATTTTGAGTGTCCTCAAATATTTCATTGTTATCGATATAAATATTGTTAAAAGAGTCACTTAACATATCCCTCAAAAATACAGTGGTTTTATTTTCCTCACTGACAATACGTTGAGGGGCTTTGGAGGATTTAAGTTTTTTACCTAAACCATTCCATTTTTCTAATAATTCATTTAATTCTTCATGCAAATCCGCTACCATTTTATTTTCGGCAGCTGTACGTACGATGATGCCCACATTTTTAGGGACAATACTTTGTAGTAGCCTTTTGAGTCGTTTCCGCTCTTCGGCTTTTTTTATTTTTTGAGATATAAATATGTTATCTGCAAAAGGAACAACAATCAATAACCTTCCTGCAAAAGATAATTCTGTTGTAATTCTAGGTCCTTTGGTTGATATAGGTTCTTTAGCCACCTGCACAACAACCTGTTGTCCGCTTTTTAAAACATCTGATATTTTACCTGTTTTTTCAATAGGAGTTTCTTTGGTAAAATTATTTAAGTTTATGGCTTCGGTATTTCCTGCCATTGCGTATTTCGTATATTTTATCAACGACTTTACGTCTTGCCCTAAATCTAAATAATGTAAAAAAGCATCCTTTTCGTGACCAATATCCACAAAAGCGGCATTTAGTCCGGGCATAATTTTTTTTACTTTACCTAAATAAACATCTCCAACAGAAAAATTACTGTTGTAACTATCTTTATTGAGTTCTACAAGTTTTTTGTCCTCCAGTAATGCAATATCAATTTCCGATGATTTAGCATTTATGATGAGTTCTTTCTCCACAATTATTTTTTATTTTTTATTTGAGAAGTTTTATATAAGACTGGAGAGATTTAATTTTTTGGATAGAAAAACATATATGCAATGGATTTCCATTGCATATATGTTATTGCTAATTAATTCTTATTTCTTTTTATGTCTGTTTTTTCTCAAGCGCTTTTTACGCTTATGTGTAGCCATTTTAGCTCTCTTCTTCTTTTTACCACTAGGCATAAATTCCCCCTTTTTTTATTATTTTACTTTTTCTTTAACTTCTGTAATAAAACCTTTTGAAGGTTTGAAAGATGGTACATTGTGAGCAGGAATAATAATGGTAGTATCTTTAGAAATATTTCTTCCTGTTTTTTCTGCTTTGTGCTTCACTACAAAACTACCAAATCCTCTTAAATAAACATTCTTTCCACCAATCATTGTGTCTTTTATCACTTCCATAAAAGATTCTACACTTGATTGTACCAAAACTTTTTCAACACCTGTTCTCTTAGAAATCTCAGAGATTAATTCTGCTTTTGTCATTGTATTCTAATTTTTATATTTGTTTATAATTAGATTGTAAATCTTATTTTTATTTTGCAAATATACTGATTTTTTTGAGATTATGATTTTTTTCAACAAAAAATCAATGATAAAAAATTAAAAAAGTCTTATTTTTTATAGATTTCTAAAATTAAATTTATTCCAAACTATAAGTATGTATACTACTACCAATAGCTGACGGTAGATAGTTTACACCATACCAACATACCTGTAATAACACAAAAGAGAAAACTGTTATAATTAGTGCAATTTTATATTTTTTCGGATTTTGATAGCGAAAATGGACATATACTAAATATCCCATCCACGTTATTGCTGCCCATGTTTCTTTGGGGTCCCAACTCCAATAGTGTCCCCAAGCTTCTTTTGCCCACAATGCCCCAAAAAGCATTCCTATTGTTAAAAAAGCTAACCCAACGTATACAAAATTGTCCACCAAATCAATAATTTGTTTTGGGGTGGTCTTTTTCATCTTAAAAAATAAAGAATAAAGTGCTACAACGGTTGCCGCCGCCAGAGTGGCATACGAAAACATATAAACAATTACGTGTGGAGCAAACCAAGGACTTTGCAAAGCTGGCATCAGTGTTTTGTTGTGTATCTCCGGTTTAAAAATATTTATGGCAATAAATACAGCCGCAGTAATCGTACTAAACGATAATATCCATTTGTATTTCCAACGCAGATAGGTTATAAAACCGGCTAAAGCCAAAAATCCTGAATACCACAAACGTGTTTCTCCTAAAGTACGCAAAGGAGGGCGCTCTAACGATTGCCACATGCCACCAATATAACTTGCAAATATCAGTAAACCAATGATATTAAATATGATAACTATTTTTTCATTTTGGCTTTTATATGCCAATAATGCTGCAATGCCCCAGAATAAAAGAGAAGGAATTGCAAAATAGATAAAATCGTTCCAATTAAGCATCTGTTTTATTTTTTATTGATTTAATTTCCGGCTCCTCTTTTTTTGCCAAAAGAAACAATCCCAAAGAACCTAAAAGCATTAATATAATTCCAAAATAGACATAAGGAAGCCAAGGGTCTTTTACCAATTCAAACACACTCACATTACTCCAACGTCCCATTTTTTCATCGTAACTAACTTGATATATCTTCCAACCTTCAAGGGTATGGGTTTTATTCACTTCTATGGTTGCTTTTTCCACTTTCCCATTTTCTTTAGAATACAATATTACTTCTGACTTGTATTTCTTAGGCTCTCTGCCAGGCATTACAATACTATATAACGAGTCTAAAGTAAGACTGTGGTGTGGAAAGATATGATTACCGGAACTTACCCAACCTTCTTTTTGAATATTTCCTTTTTCAGCTTTTACATAAACGGCAGAAGTTGCTCCATGTGTCTTAAATTCCACATATTTTGCCTTCTCTTTCTCCATTACCAAAGCTGCCATTGGCAAATATTGGGTTGTTTGCACTTTCCAACCATTCAGATTGCCTGCAATGCTATCATTTTCGATAAGCATACTTTGAGGCTTGCCTACTGGTTGTGCTTTTCCCGATTTATTATCAATCAGTAATAGCTTAGGAGGATATTCTTCAATGTCAAAATCCTGTAACTCTATGGCTATTGGCAATTCAACCAGTTCTCCATTATCTGTTTGAGCTCGCCACTCAGGTTGCTTTAAGAATGTTTGCATCCGCAATCGCTGCAAATCAGCACTTCCCAAAATTGCCGTAAACAAAGCAATAAATAATCCTAAATGATTTAACACAAAAACCGTATCGCTTTTTTTGAAATGTACGATTCTTTTAATCGTTGTCAATCCAAGCACCATTAAAAAATAGATAAAAAGCAATACAAAAGCCCATGCACGAGTCATCTGATTAAATCCCAAGCTAATAAAATTGTGATTGTGTGGCATTGTTGTGGAAACATCAATTTGTTTAGTGAATCCCATTATAATTGTCAACACTAACAGCCCTCCAATAACAGTAACAGCAGCTATTGGTTGTGTAAACCACAATATGTATTTATTTTTAGATCCTATGACATACAAGAGTATTAAAAAAGCGATATATATACTCCCTGCAATTATATTCATGGGGAATTTAAAGATTTCTAAGGGTACACTACCTAACAAGAATTGCAATATGCATCCAACTACAAAAAGTCCAATACATATTGCAATCCCTTCCGCATACCTCCACGGGTATTTCCACATCATTTTTTATTTCCTTATTACAATTTTTACTTTTGTGTTAAAAGCCCTTTTTCTTTTGCCTCTTTTAACCATTTTGGCACAATTGTTTTTACAAACTCTTTTTTATTTTTATTTAGTTTTTCCATATCTAAACCAATATATGCTTGAGCCTTTTCTTTGGTTGACAAATCAGGCATTGGAACATCTTCCATGTATCCTAACTTTGCCAACACTTTTGAAATTGCTAAACGAGCTTTCAAAGCTCTTTCCAAACCAACTCCTAAAATACGTTGCATTTCCTGTGGTGCATGGAATGAGGCGCCGTGTGATGCTACTCCAAAATCCCAACGCCATTGTGCTTGACGAATGAGCTGTAAAGCATTCTGCATTTGTTTTTCTGTAGCGCCTTTATCCCAAGCAAACTTAGCTTCGATATGCGCTTTTGCCAATTCTTGCTCTAAAACAAGACGTGTTTCGTTTGCTTTAATTTGACGTTCATACACATTCTGTCTTAATTCTTCTTCACTTTCTCGGTGGCATACCAAGCAAGTTCTATCCATCATTGCCAAAGGACTCTGAATATGGTGGTCACTAAATTTCATGCCTCCTTCACTTTTGTAAGGCATATGACAATCTGCACAAGCAACGCCACGTTGTCCGTGAATGCCCATTTGCCAAGTTTCAAAACCCGGATGTTGAGCTTTTAGAATAGGTGCTCTACTCAATTTATGGGTATAATCTTTATAGTTAGCCTTATCATAATAAGATTCGATATTTTCTACAGTAAAACCTTCATCCCAAGGGAATGTCAAATAATTACCTTTCCCTTTGAAGTAATACTCTACGTGACATTGAGCACACACCAAAGTACGCATCTCCTGATGTGTAGCTTGAGTAATATCTCTACCTATTCTTTTGAATGCTTCGATAAGTGCAGGTTGAATAATACGTAAGTTCATTGTTTCTGCTTCGTGGCAGTTAGAACAACCAATTGGATTTACAATCTCATTACCAAAATCGCCCCATTTTTTCTTGTAAAATTCTGCTACGCCAATATTTTTCATCATACGAGGCACATCCGGACTTTTACAAGTCCAACAAGTTGAAGGCATAGGATCACTACCCACACCTGGAGCACCTAATCGTAGATTATGATACTGGTCTTCGATAGCATGCATATGACCACGAGGTGAGCGATAATCTTTCGAGAAACCATAACCCGCCCAAAGTACTACCATTTCAGGACGTTCTGCCAAAACATCTACTGAGATATTACCATTAAATTTACTTTTGAAGTTGGTTTCTTTGGTTGCCTCCCACGTTTTATATTGACGAGGATAATTTGCCGCAAAAATCTCATTACGAGGCTCAATTCCTTTGATATCAACCTTTTTATTGTTATATATGCTTGTTACTTCTGCATGGCGCTCATTTATAGATGCGGCTAATAAGCCTAACACAAAAACCAAACACATTGTTCCGATAAATAGCAGCCAACCCTGCCATGACTTAATTTTTTTCATAACGATAATGTTTTATATTATTTCTTTATTATTTTTCGCAACCATTTTGGTACTGTAGATGCAGGATAAGGCACTATTGCATTTGGTGTAGAAGATAAGCTGTTATTGCCATGAGGTGTATTTCTATGGCAGTCCCAACAAGCTTTTCCTTTTCCACAAAGCGTTTCTGAAAATCCTATCCTTCCTGTTTTAACAAATTCCTGATTTAGCTGTGTATGACAACGAATACAGTTGTTCATAATCACTTCCGAACTGGCATCTAAGGTGCGAATTACCTGAGGTTCTCTACCCAAAGCAAATATTGAGGCGTGTCTTAAACCATCCTTAGCCTTAAAAAACCATTTATTGAAAAAGGAATCATGTGGTACGTGGCAATCATTACAATTGGTAAACCTTCCATGCGAACTGTGTTTCCAAGTGGCATAATAAGGTGCCATAATATGACAGTTTACACAAGCACTTGGCTCATTTGACAAATAACTTGTTGCTCTTGATGCATATCCAATGTAAAGAACCAGTCCAAACAGTATCCCCGCAAACACAATACCGATCATCTTTGCTCTTGCTGATGGTAATATTCTATTTATTGTTTCTTTTATCTTCATTATTTTAAAAGTTTGTCGGGTTTATCTGAAAATAATTATCTTATCTAAATTATTTCTGAAAGAAAAATGTAGGCTTAAATACAACCATTATCCAAGCCCAATTCTGCATCTCTGATTTATCGCCACTTTTCAACAATTCCATTGTGTCAGAGGCGAACATTTGTGAATATCCTGCCTTGAAATTCACCTCTTTTGAGTATTTATACCCACAAGCCAAATCTATTTCAGTTCCCAGATAGGTATCAGCTTTTTCGGTGCCGTTATACAAATTAGCCTGTGCTGAGAACATGTGTGCTACCATGCCGAAAGAGAATTTGTTTTGTGCATAATTTAATCCTGCATTGATATCAATCAACCCCACACTTTGTATGTGGTTTCCAACATAAAAATAATCCATATGTCCATTAAATTTATGGTTTGTACCAAACAATGGGGTAAATGAATGATCTTCTTCCATTTCATCACTATCTGTTCCTGAAAGCCACTGTAAACCTGCTTTTGCTTTCCATTTGTTTGTTATAGGATAGTTCATGTTTAAATCAAACATATAGGCTTTCAAGTCCTGTCCTGCTTTGTTTTTTCCGGTTTGTCCATACACTGCTCCATTCAACTTTAACTTATTCAGATTGTATGTAAGATAAGTCCCAAAAGTTTGGCTATAATTAATATCAGAATTTGCATCCTCTTGCCCTACATTCAAAAACAATAAACTAAAATTCAACTTATTTAATTTATTATGATACCAAGCTAATTGCATATTCTTATAACTGGTTTGATAGAGTTGTTTACTGAGAGTTTCGGCATCATTATTTAATGCAATTCCGATATGAAATTGACCAGATGTACCGAATTTCATTTTTAACAATGCTAAATCATGACTTCGAGCTTGTTGTGCCCAACCCACATTTCCTAAAATACGTGAATCGTCATAAACCATTTCTTGTCGTCCTACCTTTAGGGATATTTTATCAGAGAATGACACTTCTCCCCACGCTTCGTGTAACATGAACTTATTTTTGTCCGAAAGATTTAATTGCTTCACATCTCCCCAAACTCTGACATCTTGCAATGATAAACCTACTTTATATTTTGTTTTTGTATAATTAAAATTAAGACGGGTCCGTTGAGATACAAATAATGCAGCATCATGCGAATCTTGAAACAGTTCTTTTAATCCATGACGATATTCAGTTCTAGGTCGGAGTTCTCCACTAATAAGCATTTGTGCTTTTGCGGATTGCCAACCAATCATTAGAAATAGAATGGTAAATACAAGTAACCTTTTTTTCATAATATATTTTGTCTTTTAGTTGAAAAATTAACCGTTCTCACAAATATATATAATAATCCTTAATATAACAAGAAAACCCTAACTATTTCATAATAAATTACATCTATTTATATTAGATATAAATAAATTATTAAAATTTCACAACTTTTAACACAATGATAGGAGTAAAAAGAAAGAGTAAATATAATTTGTAAATAAAGAATTTAGTTATTTTTAATAACATGATTTTGTAATCGTAAAATATTGTTTACCAATACTTTAATATTCTACAATTCAATTGAAAAGAAAATAATCATGTTAAATTATTTGACCGCTCACAATAATTGTTAAATTTGCAACATCAAATTTCAGATCGTATGAAAAAAGAAACCGTTCAAGAATTCAGTATCTTCAAACAAGGGTTGCTTGGTGTGCAATTCTTGTTTGTTGCTTTTGGGGCTACCGTATTAGTGCCATTATTAACCGGAATAGACCCTGCAGTGGCACTTTTTACCGCCGGAATAGGCACCCTGATTTTTCATCTTGTTACCAAAGGAAAAGTTCCTGTATTTCTCGGCAGTAGTTTTGCTTTTATTGCACCCATTGTACAATCAACCAAATTATACGGATTACCGGGTACCTTTGGCGGTATTGTGGCAGTAGGCTTGTTGTATGCCATTGTATCCATGATTATAAAATATAGAGGCATTAAATTTATTGAAGCCTTATTTCCTCCGGTAGTTGTGGGACCTGTAATTATGATTATCGGTCTTTCTTTAGCATCTGTAGCGGTGGACATGGCAAAATCCAATTGGATTGTAGCTATTCTATCATTGGCATCGGCAGTTACAGTTGTTATTTTTGCCAAAGGAATTATCAAACTCATTCCTATATTTGTGGGAATTATTGTAGGATATGTAACCTCTCTTATTTTGGGAATTGTAGATTTTACGGCAGTAAAAGAAGCTGCTTGGATTAGTTTACCCCAATTTGTAATACCGGCAGTAAACTGGAATGCCATTATTTATATGTTACCTGTGGCTATTGCTCCGATTATTGAGCATGTGGGCGACATGTATGCCATTGGCAATGTAGCAGGAAAGAATTTTATTGAAAAACCCGGATTAGACAAGACGTTATTGGGTGATGGTATTGCTACCGCTGTTGCGGGATTTTTTGGGGGACCTCCAAACACTACTTACTCTGAAGTTACCGGAGCTATCTCTCTTACCAAAGTTGTCAACCCAAGAATATTAAGAATCTCTGCCATTACTGCCATCCTATTCTCTTTTATTGGAAAAATTAGTGGCATATTAGAATCTATTCCAAAATCGGTATTAGGAGGCATTATGTTGTTATTATTTGGTATGATTGCAACCATTGGATTAAGATCATTGATTGATAACAGAACCAACCTGAATGAAACCCGAAATCAGGTTATTGTTTCCATTATCTTAACCATTGGAATTGGAGGTGCTATCATTACTTATGGTACATTTTCTTTAGCCGGTGTAGGATTAGCCAGTGTGGTTGGTATTGTATTGCACCTTATTTTACCTAAAACAAAAAAGACTCAAAAAGACGAAACAGTAGAAAAATTATAATAATTAACACATTTTTAACCTTGTTTGTCCTGATTTATAAAAATCAGACTGACCTTTAAATTTTTAAATATGATGAAAAAATTACTACTTATTGTTGCTTTAGGATTGGTAATGACTTTTGCAAAAGCACAAAACATTCAATTGCATTATGATTTTGGAAAAGATCGGAATTATCCAACCTCTACCATTGAGATGTTTAAACCGGATAAATGGGGAAACACTTTCTTTTTTGTAGATATGGATTACCATACAGCAGACACTTTACATGGTGTTAATCTTGCCTATTTTGAAATTGCCAGAACCTTTAAAATCTCTAAAGATTTACCAATTAGTTTGCATGCCGAATATAATGGTGGATTTTTTCAAATTCCGAAACCATACATGACCATAAATATTGAAAATGCTTGGCTTGCCGGTATTGATTATTCTTGGAATAACAGCGATTATTCTGCCGGATTTTCAGCAAAAGTACTTTTCAAGCATATTGTAGATAAGCATGATGCTACTTTCCAGCTTACCGGTGTATGGTATTATCATTTCTTAAATAGAAAAATAACTTTCTCAGGATTTTTTGACTTCTGGAAAGAAGATACAGACTTTGATTTTGATGGAAAAATAGACAAATTTGTCTTCATAAGTGAACCTCAAATATGGTATAACTTCACAGAACATTTTTCTTTGGGTGGTGAAGTGGAATTAAGCCAACACCTTTCGTCTCAAGATTTTCAAGTAAATCCTACAGTAGCTGTTAAGTGGAACTTTTAAAAATTAGAATATTATGTTTGAAAAATTATTTTCATTAAGTCAACACAAAACGACAGTACGTCGCGAAATTTTAGCCGGAATAACTACTTTTATGACAATGGCTTATATTTTAGCCGTTAACCCATCTTTTCTCAGTGCCACAGGAATGGATAAAAATGCACTATTTACAGCTACGGCATTATCTGCCGTAATTGCCACTTTAGTAATGGCTTTTGTAGCTAATTATCCTTTTGCATTAGCTCCGGGAATGGGGTTGAATGCTTTCTTTGCCTTTACCGTAGTGATTGGTATGGGAAAGTCTTGGCAATTTGCCTTAACAGCTGTATTTTTAGAAGGAATTATATTCATTTTACTTACATTTTTTAATATCCGGGAATTGATTGTTAATTCCATACCAACCAATATTAAGCATTCTATATCTGCCGGTATCGGGCTTTTCATCGCTTTCATCGGATTACAAGGTTCCGGTATTATTGTAGATAATCCCGCTACATTGGTGTCTTTAGGGAAAATGTCTAATCCTACTGTATTAATTGCAATTGGAGGTATTATTTTTACCGGAGCTTTACTTTATTTTGAAGTAAAGGGAGCTTTATTAATTGGTATTCTTGCAGCTACTATTGTAGGTATTCCATTTGGTGTAACTACAGTTCCGGAAACGAACTTAGTAAGTACACCTCCATCGCTTTCACCTATATTTTTCAAGTTTGATTTTTCTAAAATCTTTACCATTGATATGGTTGTAATTTTATTTACATTCCTTTTTGTGGATATGTTTGATACTGTAGGTACATTGGTGGGTGTAGCCGGAAAAGCAGATATGTTAGACAAAGACGGTAAATTACCTAAAGCGAAGCAAGCTTTATTTGCTGATTCTATTGGGACTACTGCTGGTGCTATTTTAGGAACAAGTACAGTAACAACTTATGTAGAAAGTGCTTCAGGTGTTTCTGAGGGTGGAAGAACCGGATTAACTGCATTAACAACTGCTGTAATGTTTGCATTAGCTTTGTTTTTTGCACCGGTATTTACCATGATTCCTTCAGCAGCTACCGGACCAGTTTTAGTATTGGTAGGATTGTTTATGCTTTCACCAATTAAAAAGATTGATTTGAATGATTTTACAGAATCTATTCCTGCATTCTTAACTGTTATCATAATGCCTTTGACTTATAGTATTGCTGAAGGTATTGTTTTTGGAATGTTGTCATATGTATTATTAAAATTGTTCACCGGAAAGTTTAAAGACGTATCTATTGTAATGTATGTTTTAGCAATTTTATTTGTATTAAAATTTGTATTAGATTATTTTCAACATCTTGCTTAATTAAAAGTTGAAAATTCTATTAAACTAAAATAAAAAAGAGGTGTCCAAAACTTTTGGACACCCTCGTTTTATAAAATACGAATTCTTTCTACCTTAGAAAGCATAACCAATTGCAATGGTAGCTGTCGGTGTAATAGGGCTTCCTCCAAAAAAATCATAGTCACCACCTGAACCACCAAATCGCAACATTGGACCAATTCCAAGATCCAACACAAAACCGCTCTCCCATGCCCATTGATAACCTAATTCTGCACCAATACCGAATAAAAATCCATAACTGTTAAAATAAGATGAAATCTCAGGATTTACATAAAAACCGGTAGGTACAACTTTCTTAGCATGTGTGATATAATAACGATAAGCTAATCCAAATCCGGCAATATTTATATCTTCACCAAATAATCCATATATATAACTTCCTGAGATGATAACAGACGATTTTGAATTTAATACTGTTTCATAACTACCATTAAAATTTCCAATCGACAGCATAAATGGATTGGTTTTAATTATCTGCTTTTGTTGAGCATTTACAGTAAAACTGGCTACAACAATTATTAAAAAAAGAAATAGCTTTTTCATAATTTTTTAATTTTAATGTAACAAAATTAAAATAAATAATTGAAAATATAAATATCTCAAAGATTTGTGCTAAATTTGAGTCTTTATCATTAGCGTCCGAAAGTTTTTATGGGCACTTCTAAAAATGTAAACTTTAATATACAAGCTATTAGCCTTTGGCCTTTAGCTCTTAGCTTCTCAAATTTAAAGTTTTTAAAGGCTAAAAGCCAACGGCTAACAGCTAATAGCCTTAGGTCGTTTTTTATATTTTTACAGTGAAAAAAAGACATTTTTCTAATTGAAATGGAAAAAATAAAAATTCTGATTGCCTTATTGCCTATTGTGTTTATGATACATGATTTTGAAGAAATCATTATGTTTAAACCTTGGCTAAAAAGCAATCGAAGTGAATTAAAAAAGCGTTTTCCGACATTTGAACAGTTTCTAACAGAACGAGGTATATTTAATTTGTCCACTTCTGCATTTGCCGTTGGAGTTCTATACGAATTTATTCTAATTTCTGTGGTAACCATACTTTCATTGTGGTATGACACATACTATTGGTGGTTTGGAGCTTTTTCCATTTACACCTTACACCTTTTTGTACACATCATACAGTGGATTATTTATCAAAAATATGTGCCTTTTATTATCACTTCTATTCTAACATTACCCTATTGTATATATACATTTCATATCTTTATAAATACCATTTCCATTTCAACAACACAGATGTTACTTTGGACGTTTATAGGCATTGCAATGATGTTTCTCATTTTTCCATTGGCTTTTTATTTTGCTTTCAAATTTGAACATTGGAAAAATAAGTTTTATACTGATAAATAAACCTTAATTTGGAAGTCAAACGTATATTGTTGTAAAAATATAAACTATTGTTTGTCAGTTTGTTATATCTAATTGATAACTATGTTTTCAATATTTAAAGGGTAGCTATAAGATGAGTTTCTTTTTTTAATTAAATTCCAATTTTCTAATTTAATATATCAGCTTTGTACAGGTTGCTTAAATCTGTTTTTAATACACAATATAATTTATAATAATTATAAATTGATTATCAATGCATAAAAACATGACTACAGGTAATTAATAATTTATAATTTCGCAGCGTAGATTAATTAAAAAAGGCTTCTAAAAATTCAAAAATTAAGTTTTTTTGAAATATTAAAATACTAATTTACAAGCTTAAATGTAGATTTTATTTTTTTCAAAATAAGACAAAAGATTGAGTTTTTTTAGAAGTTTTTATCATGTAAGAACAAAAAATTATATTAAAATATGGAGAGACAAAAGAAATTTATCACATGTGATGGTAACTATGCAGCAGCTCACGTAGCATATATGTTTAGTGAAGTAGCCGCTATTTATCCTATCACACCATCATCACCTATGGCAGAATATGTGGATGAATGGGCAGCAAGAGGAAGAAAAAATATTTTTGGCGAAACTGTAACTGTTTCCGAACTCCAATCAGAAGGTGGAGCTTCAGGTGCGGTTCACGGCTCATTGCAAGCCGGAGCATTAACCTCTACATTTACAGCATCACAGGGATTGCTTTTAATGATTCCTAACATGTATAAAATCGCCGGTGAATTATTACCGGGTGTATTCCACGTAAGTGCAAGAAGTATTGCCGCTCAAGCCTTATCTATTTTTGGCGACCATTCTGACGTGATGAGTGCAAGAATGACCGGATTTGCGTTCTTAGCAACCGGAAGTATCCAGGAAATTATGGACTTAGCCAGTGTTGCTCACTTGGCAGCCATAAAAACAAGAATACCTTTTGTACATTTCTTTGATGGTTTTAGAACATCTCACGAAATTCAAAAAGTAGAGTATTTTGATAATGAAGATGTAGAAGGATTATTAGATAGAGAAGCATTGCAAAGATATAGAGATAATGCTTTGAATCCTGAAAACCCTGTAACCAGAGGTACTGCTCAAAATCCGGATATTTATTTCCAAACCAGAGAGCTTTCTAATAAATTTTATGATGCTGTTCCGGATGTAGTGGAAGAGTATATGCAAGAAATTACCAAACTTTGTGGTCGTGAGTATCATCTTTTCGATTATTATGGCGATGCAAAAGCTGAAGAGGTAATTATTGCCATGGGTTCTGTTACGGAAACCATTAAAGAAGTTATTGATTATAAAATGAATAACGGCGAAAAAGTAGGTTTAATTTCCGTTCACTTATATCGTCCGTTTTCTGCAAGACATTTCTTAAAAGCAATGCCGGAGACTGTAAAAAAAATTGCAGTACTGGATAGAACAAAAGAGCCGGGTTCTATGGGAGAGCCTTTATATCAAGACGTGAGAAACTTGTATTATGAAAGAGAACACCAACCACTAATTATAGGTGGTCGTTACGGTTTATCTTCCAAAGATACAACTCCGGCTCAAATCATTGCTGTATTTGACAACCTACGTCAAAATGAACCTAAAAACAACTTTACCATTGGTATTAAAGATGATGTTACTTTCTTATCATTACCTGTTGGTGAAGAAGTTTCAGTAGCTGTAAAAGGAACTTTTGAAGCTAAATTCTGGGGAATTGGTTCTGACGGAACGGTGGGAGCTAACAAAAACTCCATTAAGATTATTGGTAACAATACCGATAAATATGCACAGGCTTATTTCTCTTATGACTCTAAAAAATCAGGTGGTGTAACGATTTCTCACTTGAGATTTGGTGACAACCCTATCCGTTCGCCTTATTTGGTAAATACACCTGACTTTGTAGCTTGTCACGTTCATGCTTATCTTGGAAGCTACGACCTATTAAAAGGATTGAAAAAAGGCGGGACATTCTTGTTGAACAGTATTTGGGACGAGAAAGAAACCATCGAACAATTGCCAAACTCTATTAAAAAGTATTTGGCAGAAAAAGAAATCAAATTCTATATCATCAACGCCACTAAATTAGCGGAAGAGATAGGATTGGGTAACCGTACAAATACCATTATGCAGTCTGCTTTCTTTAGAATTGCCGAGATTATTCCTCATGATTTAGCAATTAAAGAAATGAAAGAAGCGATTAAGAAATCATTTGGTAAGAAAGGGGAAGAGATTGTAAGAATGAACAATGCGGCTGTGGATAAAGGAGCTGAAAATGTAACCCAAATTCCTGTAGATCCAAGTTGGAAAGACCTTGATATTGAGCAAGAATCAGCTGCAAATGACAATATTCCTGATTTTATCAAGAATGTGGTTATCCCAATGAACCAGCAGAAAGGTGATGATCTTCCTGTAAGTGCTTTCTTGGGCAAAGAAGATGGAACATTCCCTCCGGGAACTACAGCATACGAGAAAAGAGGTATTGCTGTAAATATTCCTGAATGGCAGTCAGATAATTGTATTCAGTGTAACCAATGTTCTTATGTTTGTCCTCACGCAGCTATCAGACCATTCTTGTTAACTGAATTAGAGAAGAACAATGCTCCGGAGCAATTAACTACTGTTAAGATGAAAGGAAAAGGATTTGAAGATTATACCTATAAAATCCAGATTAGTCCGTTAGATTGTACCGGTTGTGGAAACTGTGTGGATGTATGTCCTGCAAAACAAAAAGCATTGGTATTCCAACCATTAGATACACAAGAAAGTGAAGTTGAAAACTGGAATTATTTATCAGAAAAAGTAGGATACAAAGAAAATGTAGTTCCAAAAGAAAAATCTATTAAAAATTCTCAGTTTGCACAGCCTTTATTTGAGTTCTCAGGTGCTTGTGCCGGTTGTGGTGAAACACCATATATCAAAACAATCACTCAATTGTATGGTGAGAGAATGATGGTGGCTAATGCTACCGGATGTTCTTCTATCTTTGGAGGTTCTGCCCCTGCAACTCCTTATTGTGCAAACAAAAACAGTGGATGTGGTCCGGCTTGGGCTAACTCTTTATTTGAAGATAATGCAGAGTATGGTTTAGGTATGGCAATAGGTGCAGATGCACACCGTAAGCGTATTGCAAATATCATGAGAAGCAAGTTAAACAATGGTATCAGTGATGATATTAAAGCTTCTTTCCAAGAATGGTTAGACACAAAAGATGACGGAGATAAATCTACTGAAGCATCTAAAAATGTGGTTAATCTATTGAAGAATGAAAAAGCAGATTATGCTAAAGAAATTCTTAACTTAAAACAATATTTAAGCAAAAAGTCAAACTGGATTATCGGTGGTGACGGATGGGCTTATGATATTGGATATGGCGGATTAGACCATGTATTGGCTTCCGGAGAAGATGTGAATGTATTGGTGTTGGATACTGAGGTTTACTCTAACACCGGAGGACAGGCTTCTAAAGCTACTCCTGTAGGTGCTGTGGCAAAATTTGCAGCATCCGGAAAGAAAATCAGAAAGAAAGATTTGGGTATGATGGCCATGAGTTATGGTTATGTATATGTAGCACAAGTATCTATGGGTGCCAACCAAAACCAGTATTTCAAAGCCATTAAAGAGGCAGAAGCATATCCTGGACCTTCTTTGGTAATTGCTTATGCACCTTGTATTTCTCACGGTATCCGTTCAGGTATGGGAAAAACACAAGCAGAAGCGAAAAGAGCGGTAACTTGTGGTTACTGGCACTTATACAGATATAATCCTTTGATGGAAGCACAAGGAAAGAACCCATTCGTATTAGACTCTAAAGAGCCGGATTGGCAAGCTTTCCAGGACTTCTTGAAAGGAGAGGTAAGATATACTTCACTACAAAAAGGTTTCCCTGAAGAAGCAGCTGTTTTATTCAAAGAAGCCGAGAAAAATGCAAAATGGAGATATAATTCTTATGTAAGATTAACCAAATTGGATTTTTCAAATGCAGTAGAAGAGTAGAAATTACTTTAAATCAATAAAAAAAACGAGTGCTTAATCTTTTAAGTACTCGTTTTTTATTGAATAAGGTAGTGTTATTTTAGATAAGATGATATTCTCAAATATTTTTTATTAATAATACCATAGCAGCATAAATCATGATAATAAAAATGATGCTTAACAATGTTATTAAAATACTTAGTATAAAAGCCAAAGGGCCTTTCAGGTAATCTAATTTTTTATGATTATCAAAAAATTGTCCAACAGCCCAACCGATATAAGAAAGTTCAATAGCCTCAAATAGATATTCAATATAGTAAACCTCTCCCAATATCCATTCAAAAATAAAAAGTATACTGTCAATAAGTGTATAAACGCCCAACACATAATAAGAAAGTGTAAGTAACTCATAGAAATTATAAGTGTGATTTTTGAAAAGAAAAGTTAGAGTGAATGCCATAAAAAATCCGGAAACAAGAGGTAAAAGATTCAAGTGACCTGATAGTATTGTCATTACTTTATTTCCCACTTCGTAGAATACGAATTTGTAAGAAGAACTTTGTCCATTTACGATTTCAATATTATCCCAAGTAACTTCATCCGCTATTAGATTATAAATTGTAATGGATATAAGCATACAAAAAATAACAAACGTAATGGGTTTAACAAGTTTAGTCCTGTTTTCTGAAATAAACTGGCGAATGGCTTCTCCGGGTCTTATGATGAGTTCTTTAACTGTATAAAGAAATCCTTTTCTTAGATTGATTAAATTTCCAATATCTTCAACGATATGTTTTCTGTCAATTCTTTCTAATGTTTTGGGGTGTCCACATTCAGAACAGAAGTTGCCATGAAGTTTGCTTTTGCAGTTTTTACAATATGGTTGTGCTGACATTGGGTTGAATTTGAATAGGGAAAAGATAATCTGATAAATATAATAATCCCTATTTTACGATTTCATAAAATAGGGTTATTTTGTCATTAAAAAAGAATAAGTCAATTACATAGACATAATTTCCTTTTCTTTCTCATCAATAATTTCATCTACTTTTTTGATGTATTGATCGGTTAGTTTCTGGATATTTTCTTCCAATCTTTTACCTTCATCTTCTGATAAACCGTCTTTTACTAACTTTTTGATGTCATCATTTGCTGATTTTCTGGCCGAACGAACACTAATACGGGCTTCTTCTCCTTCATGTTTACTTTTCTTCGCCAATTCAATTCTGCGTTCTTCTGTTAAATCCGGCACAATAATGCGAAGTAATTCACCGTCATCCTGAGGATTAAAACCAAGGTTTGCCGCCATTATTTCTTTCATAATAGGAGCAACCATTGCTTTTTCCCAAGGTTGTACTACAATTTGTCGAGGTTCAGGTGCGCTAATATTTGCAACTTGTTCTAATGGGGTTTGTGTGCCGTAATAATCAACGGTAATTCCTGCCAACATTTTAGGGCTGGCTTTTCCTGTACGATATGTCAGCAATTCTCTATTTAGATGATTAATGGCTGATTCCATACTTTCTTTTGCCTCTTCAATGACAATTTTACTTTCTTCTATCATGGTGTTAAATATTAATTTCTCGAACAAATATAAAGAAAATTTGCCATAAAATACAATATATTTTCTGCTAATGATGAAAAATAATCTTAGAATAACTGTTGATAAAGACTTTGAACTGTAGTAAGCGGAATAATTTCAATAGCAGATTTTTTGATGTCAATGCTTTGAAGATTATATTTTGAAATAAAGATTTTGTTGAATCCTAATTTGTCAGCCTCTAAAATGCGTTGTGTAATTCGATTGACACCTCTGATTTCTCCGGAAAGTCCCACTTCTGCGGCAAAACAAACCTTATTGTCAATAGGAATATCCTCATTAGAAGACAAAATAGCTGCAATTACTGCCAAATCAATACCCGGATCATTCGATTTGATGCCGCCGGCAATATTCAGAAACACATCTTTGGCAGACAGCCTAAAGCCATTGCGTTTTTCTAATACGGCTAACAGCATATTTAGTCGTCTGACATCAAATCCGGTGGTTGAACGTTGAGGATTACCATACACAGAAGAGGATACTAGGGCTTGAATTTCTAACAACATGGGTCTAATGCCCTCAATGGTTGCAGAAATAGCCACACCACTTAAATTCTTTTCATATTGTGAGATAAGAATGTCTGATGGGTCGGTAACTTCTTTTAAACCATTGCTTTGCATCTCAAAAATACCCAATTCAGCAGCAGCTCCAAAGCGGTTTTTAATGGTGCGTAATATGCGATAGTCATAGTTTCTGTCACCCTCAAACTGTAATACGGTATCTACAATGTGTTCCAAAATCTTGGGCCCTGCCAACTGCCCTTCTTTGGTAATATGTCCGATTAATATGACCGGAATGTTAAAATATTTGGCATATTGCTGTAATTCTTGAGCAGTTTCTCTGATTTGTGTAATTGAACCCGCCGAAGAATCCACTTGTTGGGATACCAATGTTTGGATAGAATCAATGACAACAAATTTAGGTTTGATTTTCTTGATTTGTTCAATGATAAGTTCTACCACTGTTTCTGTCAAGATATAACATGATTTGTTGGTAAACCCAATTCTTTCGGCACGCATTTTAATTTGTTGCTCACTTTCCTCGCCCGAAACATACAAAACAGGGGTGTCTTCCAACGATACCGCCACTTGCAACATTAATGTTGATTTGCCAATACCGGGTTCTCCACCCATTAACGTAATGCTTCCATTTACTAATCCGCCACCTAAAACCCTGTTTAATTCTTTATTTTTCAAGTTAATTCGCTCTTCTTTTTGGTAAGATATATCTTGAATTTTGGTAGGCGTATTTTCTGTCCCAAAGGTTTTTTTTGTTGAAGTGTTACCTTTTTTTTCTACTCGTTCTTCTTCATACGTATTCCATTCTCCACATGAGGGACATTTCCCAATCCATTGGGCAGATTTAGCTCCACATTCATTACATACAAAACGGACTTGTTGTTTAGCCATATTTTTTAATTTTTTCGATAATGGATGAGGTGGAATAACCTTCTAAAAATTCAATGGTAGAAACTTTGCCACCATTTCCAACTACAATATCATAACCTATAATGTCTTCGGGATTATAATCTGCTCCTTTTACCAAAATATCAGGAATAATTGTTTTGATTAACTCGTAAGGCGTATCATCGTCAAAGAAAATCACGGCATCTACAAATCCGAAAGCCGATAGTAATTCAGCTCTGGAAAGCTCATCTTGAATGGGCCTGCTATCTCCTTTGATTCTGCTTACAGAAGCATCCGTATTTAATCCAATAATCAATTTATCACCCAATTGGGCCGCTTTTTGCAAATAATCTACATGTCCGCGATGTAACAAGTCAAAACAACCGTTTGTAAATACAAGCTGTTGATTTTGGGCTTTCCATTTCGAAAGTGTTGGTAGAAAATCGTTGATTTGAAATATTTTATTTTTAATGATTGTCATTAATTTTTATGGGTTTGAATGAATTCTATATATGCAAATATAAGATAAAATACTTAGATGTTTAAGTGAATGAACTAATAGATTAATTAAAGGATATGTTATTATGATATTTGGTTTTAGTTGTTTTTATGAAGTTAAGTTGTTGAAATACAATGAAAAATTAATATAATCCTTAGAAATAATTATTATTTAAAATATCCACTGAACTATTTTATAAATTTGTTGTTTAACTATACTGAACTTGATATTTGAATCTGATTTTCAGATAAAATTAAGCATAATTTTTGGTGTTTCTAAAATTATGAATTACTTTTGCTGAGTTTT
>PDWJ01000377.1_pt1 | contig 67260 bp, 58 predicted proteins | sample 1430881 | NCBI WGS metagenome assembly PDWJ01 (sample SAMN01162460, study PRJNA174530) | Oral metagenome, whole genome shotgun sequencing project. | biome: Marine environment; feature: Marine mammal; material: Swab sample of the gingival sulcus; isolation source: swab sample of gingival sulcus... | reverse complement strand
ACAGCAGACGGTATCAGTCATTACCGCTTTGACGGTCAGCAGGATACGCTCGAATTAAGCTATCGGGGCAAGCTGGCTTCAACACCGGACTGTGCCTGGCTGCAGCAGGCCTGTGTATTATTGAATGAAGACGGGGTATTTCTGGATGGCAATAGCGTGTGGTATCCACAACTCAAGGGTGTCTTGCATCGCTTCAAGATGGACATACAATTACCCGAAGGCTGGGTGAGCCTGAGTCAGGGCCGCCAGACAGCTGACGGCTGGGAGGAACAACGACCACAACGAACCCTGTATCTGTTGGCCGGGCCATTTCATGTTTATCAATCCGAACCGGAAGCCGGACAGCCACAGGCCATGGTCTATCTGCAAAGTGATGATCCGGCACTGGCAGAACAGTATCTCAAGGCAACCCGGCGTTATATCGATGAGTATAGCCGTCTGCTGGGAGATTATCCGTATGCCAAATTCGCCACGGTGGAAAGTTTCTGGGAGACCGGCTGGGGCATGCCTTCGTTCACGTTACTGGGTTCGCGGGTGATCCGGCTGCCGTTTATTGTGCACAGCTCTTTCCCGCATGAGATTCTGCATAACTGGTGGGGTAACGGTGTTTATGTCGATAGCCGACAGGGTAACTGGAGTGAGGGGCTGACGGCGTATCTGGCGGATCATCGAAACAAGCAGCTGACCGGTGAAGGCGTGAATTATCGCCGTGACACCTTACAGAAATATGCCGCATTTACGACTGCCGAAGGTGATTTCCCACTCAGCAACTTCCGCAGTCGCCATGACAATACCACACAGGCGGTTGGTTATGGCAAGTCACTGATGCTGTTCCATATGTTACACAAACGATTGGGTGATGAGGCATTCTTTGCCGCACTGCGACAGTTTTATCAGTCCCGACAGTTTTCCTTTGCCAATTTCACTGCCCTGCAACAGGCGTTTGAGCAAAGCAGTGGTGAAGATTTATCAGTGTTTTTTACACAATGGCTGCATGAAACCGGGGCACCGCAACTGAAGATTGCCGGTCATCAATTACAGGCTGAAGCCGGTAAGGAACAGCAGTTGACCCTAAAATTGCAGCAAATACAGGATGGCAAACCATTTGTGCTGGATGTGCCACTGCGGGCCGAATTTAGCGACGGGACGATGCAGCAACAGACCTTGCACATGGAGCAGGCAGAACAGACTTATCAACTCATGTTTCATAAACCATTGCAACGCATCCGTATTGATCCGGCTTTTGATGTATTTCGCATACCGGATGCCCGTGAGATGCCGCCTGCGCTCAATGTGCTGTTTAACCGTCAACCAAAAACCTTTGTCCTGGCACGTCAGATGCCGGAGGGAATGAAGCTGGCCTGGGATAATTTTGTTGATACTTTTTCTGAGGGGCAGCGTAATATGCAGATGCAATATGATGATGAGACCTTGCCGGATACTAATGTGGTGGTGCTACTGGGCGGGGATAATGCCATGTTGTCCGGCCTGTTGAATCGGGCCAAACAGCCATTTAAGCTAACGGAAACAGCCTATATATTGAACCGCGTTAATTACACCTGTGGCCTGCACTCGCTGGCATTGACCTTACAGGCGGGGGAACAGCAGATTATTTTACCGGATGCTTCCACGGAACGGGGACTGAAGCGTCTGGCGCGGAAATTACCACATTATGGCAAGTACAGTTATGTACTGTTCAATAGTGCGACCGGCGAAAATGTTGCCAAAGGACAATGGGAGGTGGCAGACTCACCCCTGACTCTGAACTTTGAGACGGGTTTGAGCCTGCCTGATTGAATCGCAGCAGATTCGGGTGCTGATAGTTTCCACTGTGTCGCTGGATAATGTACCTAACGCCCAATTTGTATATCTTTCAGGGTGGTCAGTATTTCCTGCAACAGCTGGGAAATCAGATTGCCACCCGGACAGTTGCCGGAGGCTTTTTGTGTACCATCATTCTGCTGTGTTTGTGCCGGTTCGGCGGCCTTGGCTTCTTCCACCTGTTTCTGGGTGACATTACAGCCATCATGACCGGGGTTCTTACTACATACCGGTTCAAAATTTTGCGGACGGACGTTTTGCCTGTCGGATACACGTTCATTCTGTACCGGATTACTGCCGCTGACTTTCAGCGGTTTGTTCATGCCAAAATTACTGTCAATCATTGTTCTTTTCTCCACTTCTTATTTGATTTTCTATAGCTCCATAGCCTACAACATGTACTATAAAATGTGGGAACTGGCTGGATAAGGGCATTAATAAAGCTGGTAATTGGTACTGATCCTCTGAAGTAACATAATTAAGTGCAGCAAGTGAAAAATTTGTACGGGAGGCGGGCTGATCGTATTGTCTTGGCTTTCAAACAAAAGCAGGTCTGCTTATGCAGGGTGGACGTATAAGCACTAATTAATCATTATGGTGTTTGTACTCGAATATGATTACACACCATACTTCCTTCCCCTTTTTCCACACTGATGCGTTGTCCAGCCGTACTTAATCAGTCGAGTCAGTCGCTGGTGCCGTTGGCATATAGGTCATGTGACCATTAAAGATGGCCTGAATCTCCGCTGGAAAAGCAGTCATGGCGCCATCAATAAAACGGTGTGCGCCCTGGTTGCTTTTGATAATCAGCATCCTGGTAGGGCTGCCCACCAGTGGGCCCGAGCGTTTCTCAGATTTAATGTGCGTGTAGGCAATCGTGTTCAGTTTATCTGCAAGGTGATTGAATTGTTGCTGCGTAATGGTGCCGGTCTTTTCATTCAGTAACTGGTTATAACCGTCCTTCATTTCATAACGGGTACTCAAATCCTTGTTGACAGTGAGTGTTTTTGTACGATACAGGTTGGCGGCGATCGGAGGGCTGTTTTTAACAAAGGTGATGGTGTCAATGGTGTGTTGCCCGGTTTTGTTATCTTTGTTAACGATTGTGTCAGTGTTCTTACGGTCAGTCTGTTTTGTTTCAGTCATTGGTGCTGTCATTGATGTTGTGGCACATGAGACTAAAAATAAGGCAATCAAGGGTAAGGCCAGCAGATTCCGCATAAAAGTATTCTCCTGAAAGGGTCTGGGTTGCGTCTGAAGCACTGTCTAAGAAAACGACAGGCCAAGTCTATAATTTCACAAAGGTATTAACAAGAATGGCAAAAGACTCCTGTCTGATCACGGTTTTTTTACAGTTTAACAGATCTGATACATGACCATTTTTCGTACCCGAAATCAACTCGGAAACGCAAAAGAAACCCCTTCACGCACACCTGCCGACGGCCAGCGTTGTGTAATCGTCTTGCGACGGGTATAGAAACGTACAGAATCCGGGCCATACGCAGCCAGATCACCAAATAGTGAACGCTTCCAGCCGCCAAAGCTGTGATAAGCCACGGGTACTGGCAGCGGTACGTTCACTCCGACCATGCCCACCTGAATATTGTCCGTGAAATAACGGGCTGCTTCACCATCACGGGTGAAAATACAGGTGCCATTACCGTATTCGTGAGCATCAATCAGAGCCATCGCCTCCTGCATGGTTGCAACACGCATCACCTGTAACACCGGGCCAAAGATTTCGTGCTGGTAGGAATCCATATCAGCGGTTACGTGGTCGATCAATGTTGCGCCAATGTAGAAGCCGTTTTCATGGCCGTTTACCACAATATTACGCCCATCGACTACCACTGTGGCGCCATCCTTTTCCGCACTGGTGATGTGCCCCCTGACCGTTTCCTGATGTTGTTGGGTAATCACCGGGCCAAAGTCATTGCTGCTGTCGTGCCAGGGGCCGGTTTTCAGTGGCTTCATGGCCTCCTGTAACTTGCTCACCAGCGTATCGGCAACCTCATCGCCCACCGCAACGGCAACCGACAGTGCCATGCAACGTTCACCGGAAGAGCCGAAGGCAGCACCCAGCAGCTGGTTCACCGCATTATCTATATCCGCATCCGGCATCACAATAGCATGGTTTTTCGCGCCACCCAGTGCCTGACAGCGTTTGCCGTTGGCTGTGGCCGTCGAGTAGATGTATTCAGCAATCGGAGTGGAACCCACAAAACTCACCGCCTGTACCCGTTCGTCATGCAGCAGGGTATCTACCGCCTCCTTATCACCATTCACCACGTTCAGTACGCCTGGCGGCAAACCGGCCTCATGAGCCAGTTTTGCCACCAGCATGGTTGAACTGGAATCGCGCTCCGAAGGCTTCAGCACAAAGGTATTACCGCAGGCAATCGCTGACGGGTACATCCACAGCGGCACCATTACCGGAAAATTGAACGGGGTAATCCCGGCTACCACCCCCAGCGGCTGGTACTCACTCCAGGAATCAATACCGGGGCCGACGTTTTTACTGTGTTCCCCTTTCAGCAGTTCGGGTATATAACAGGCGTATTCCACATTCTCAATACCGCGCTGCAATTCCCCTCCCGCATCATGGGCAATCTTGCCGTGTTCCAGACCGACCAGCTGGTTGATGGTTTCTGCATGTTCTGCCAGCAGCTGTTTGAAGCGGAACATAATCTGCACCCGTTTGGCCGGCGGTGTATCACGCCAGGCCGGGAAAGCCGCTTCTGCTGCGGCAATGGCCTTTTCAACCGTGCTTTTGGATGCCAGAGCGACCTGTTTTTGTACTTCGCCGGTTGACGGATTGAAGACATCCTGAGTGCGGGCTGTATCGTTGCGTGCCTTGCCGTTAATTAAGTGTCCGATGGTTTCCATTATATATCTCGCTCACACAAAGGTTTGTTGGTTTACGTATCCAGGTATTTAACTGTTGCCCTGTTTTTCTGCAATCTGATTTGCATTTAAATTCTGTTTTTTCACATCATGCTATCGTGCTTCATGTTGCTGTGTTCCTTCTTGTCATGCTTCATTCCGTCTCCCATGCCTTTATTGATGTCCTTGACGACAAACTCGACTTCGACATCACCGGCTTTTTCAAAGGTCAGGGTCGCCTTGTGTTTGTCGCCCTCTATCATTTGCTCTTTCAGTTTAATGAACATGACATGATAACTACCGGGTTTGAGTTCAACCGTCTCACCGGGCGGAATTTCCAGGCCACCTTCCAGCTGGCGCATTTTCATTACACCGTCAATCATTGGCATTTCGTGGATTTCCACCACCTCGGAAAAATCAACCTCGCCACCGGTCAGGGTGTCGGCTTCTTTACCATTATTGGTGATTTTCATAAAACCACCCGCCACCGGCGCAGAGGGTGGGGTTGTACGGGTGTAGGGGCTGTCGATTACAAGATCGCCGTGTTTATATGCTTCAGCATGTATATGGGTGCTAAACAGGCTGGTGGTGACGAGTAAGGTTGCGAATAAGTATTTCATCGGGGATTCTCCAAATAAACCAGTATTAGAAACTTATTAATGAATGGGTGACAGGTCTCCGTTAAGTACGGTTGTGGATTTTATCATGAAACCAGGCAATTGGTCGTTAGCCTGACACTTTACGTTGACCGGTATGAATATTGCCGTGATCATGTACCCGTCTTACACTAACGTCATGAATGAGAAACAAACAGATTTAAGCAACGCACTTATCGACTGCCGTCCACAGGCTGTCTATCAACAGGGTCACATTCGTGGAGCCTGCTCACTCCCGGCTGCTGAGCTGTTTGCACGGATGCATGAGCTGCCCAGGCGCAGTCGGCCATTGACACTGTGTGGAACAGCGCAGGATCTGGCGGAAGCAGTGGTCTATTTAACCGACCGGGGGCATATTGTGGAGCAGCAGATTCTCTGGACAGAACCGTTGAAGCAACAACTGGCTGCATCCGGTGAGCTGGAAATCGGCAGTCAGTCCGCACAACTCTGGCAGCCTGCACCGTTATGGCAGCGTTTTGTCACAGAAGTGATGCCGACGCATGATATTCAGCCGGGCAGAGGGCTGGATGTGGCCTGTGGCGCCGGGCGCGATATGGTGTATCTGGCACAGCAGGGCTGGCAGATGACCGGCGTGGATCGTTCGGAGGATGCGCTACAACGGGTGAAGGTGCTGGCTGGGCATGGCGGGGTAGCGGTTGAGACGCTTCGCCGCGATCTGGAAAGCGGTGGTGATCCACTGAATATATTCGGGAATAACAGCTTTGCGCTGATTACCGTGGCACGTTATCTGCACCGGCCATTGTTTCCTTGCCTGAAGCGGTTGTTAAAACCCGGCGGGGTGATTCTGTATCAGACGTTTATGCGGGGTTGTGAGCGCAGCAAGATCGGTCGCCCGCGTAATCCGGCCTTTCTGTTACAACCGGGTGAACTGGCGGAGATTTTCAGTGAGTACAGCATCTTGCTGGATGAGATTGAAACACTGGACGATGGCCGCGAGGTATCGGCGTTTATTGCCCGGAGTGAAAGCAGTTATCGAATGGTGTAGAGTACGGCGCATTCTCAAGCTGGCACAGGAGCTGGCTGATAAGCGTTTTTTACCAGCAAAGGGAACGAAGATGGCTGAAGATACAACGTTTTATAAACGCGTTGATGCGTTTATTCATCTGGCTAATGAACAGGTACAGGGCGATGTTACGCCGGGTGATGTCAGTGCTTCAGCGATGTTTGCCGTGGCACGTTATAATGCTTATATCAGCGCGATTGATTTTGACTCTCTGGAAGCGTTTAAGGGGGAGCGGGATGAAATCATCAGGTATTTCACCGAAGAGTACCGCAATATGCTGATTGAGCACCTGGATGATTACACAGAGCATTTTGTGGAGTACACGCAAGCTGTTGGGTAACAAATATCCGGCCTGATTGCCGTGCCGACTACCTCCGCGTCCGTTTTGATACCGCTACGGGCTTGCTGTTAATCGGCTTTATTTCAGTAAGCCCAGCAATTCTGGGCTAGACTGGTGATTGTTGGTTTCAGGATAGGCGTCAGCCATAATAAGAGAGGTATCGTTTGGGCAATCAGTTCTCAGCAGAGGTGTGTCTGTGTGACAGGATGCGTTCTGCCTTTTTTGTTACCCAATGCCATGCCTCCCGGCAAGAGAATATAGGCATTGCCTTGTGTGGCTGGAATAAAAAAGAAATATTGCACAGCAGTGAGAATGCCGTCATTTTCCTGGCGGAAAATCATCAGGGGCGGCAGGCGGCAATAAAAATTTTTAAACTGGATGCTGCAACAATCTCTGAATATGCGCTGAACCATTTTTGTGCAGATGCCAGCAAGCTCATGGCACAACATGATGCCAGGGTGCTGGTTCAGTTGCTGGGTGCCGGTATCACGGCGGAAGGTAAAGTGTACCTGGTGATGGAGTATTTGCCGGGGATGACACTGAAAGAGCGGCTGTTCAATAGGCTGGACAACGACAAGGTGCAACAGCGGGTTTCCTGGTTCCGTAAAATTGTTCAGGCGCTGGTGATTCTTCATGAAGCCGATTTATTGCACCGGGATCTGAAATCTTCAAATATTCTGATGCGTGAAGATGATTCTCCGGCCCTGCTGGATCTGGGCATTGAAACGCATTTGTTGGTGGAAAGCGGCTTTCTGCGTGAGAATGAAATTTACGGTACACCTTTTTACATCAGTCCGGAGCGGATTATCGGTGAACCGGCGACGGTGCAGTCTGATCTGTATGCGCTGGGTATTTTATTTTACGAAATTCTCATGGGTGAAAAGCCAGTGCAGGGGCGGGATCTGGGCGAAATCCTTTATGGGCACCTGTTCAATCCGTTGCCACAATTGCCTGAAAAGTTTGCAGTCTATCAGCCTTTGTTAAGCAAGCTGTTGTTAAAGTCACCTGAAAGCAGGCTGAATTCCGCCCGTGAAGTGCTGGCAATGCTGGATGATACCCTATTAACAGACACAGTTAGTGTGGGTTAAGTGAATCTACGGGGCAGAAAAGCGATATCGAGGGTAAAAAATAAATGGTCTGCTGGCTTCGATCTTTCGTTTAATAACTAATCATAATAAAAAGACCATGGTACGTTTTCTGTTGTTGTTCCTTGTTGCTCAGGCCGTTCTGTTTGGTGTCGAAATATTACAGCCGGTACAGCAGGCCGTTATTTTGCCGTGGACGGCGATGCTGGCTGATTTTAGCGGCTGGTTGATCTCGTTCTTTGATGAAAACGTTCAGACTTATGGCAAAGTTATCCGCAGTCAGGCTAATCATTTTGCGGTGTCCATTGAGCCGGGTTGTAACGGTGTCGAGGCAATGATTGTGCTGCTGGCCGCTATTCTGGCGTTTCCGGCTCCCTGGTTTTATAAACTGAAAGGTTTGTTCTGGGGGTTTATGGCTATTCAGGGCATGAATCTGTTGCGCATTATCAGCCTGTTTTATCTCGGACAGTGGAGTAAGGAATTGTTCGACTGGGCGCATCTGTATATCTGGCAGGCACTGATTATGCTGGATGCGCTGGTGGTGTTTCTGATCTGGATTCGTTACTTGCCGGCAAATGATCATGATGCCGGTTCACCATCGGAAAGGATAGCGGCAGGAGCTACCGTATGAGTTTGACTGCCCGTCCTTTGCATCATTTTATGCTGGGTGTGTTAATTTTTTTTCCATTGACATTCTTTGTTTGGTATCTGACCGCCCGTTTTCATCTGGCACCGGTGGTAGTGTTGACCGAAAAGATTCTTCATTTTGTGGTGCCGGATGCGCTGATGTGGTTGCGGCTGGATGATTTTACACTGGTAGTGGCTTCCAATTTCGGCCCGGATGCGGGTGGTCATATTGTTTCTCCGCCACAAAACGATGATTTACTCGGTTTTCATCTTAATCCACTGATTTATGGCTATAGTCTGCCGTTATTAATGGCTTTAACGCTGGCGACACCGGGCGGAGACAAGTGGCTGAATCTGGTTTGGGGCATGTTGCTGATTTTGCCCACGGAACTGTTCAGTATGGTGTTCAGTGTGCTGAAAGTGCTGACCTTTGATGTCGGAGTGGCCTTTCAGTTGCAGCAGGCGATTACGCCAGTGGGGGCGGATATGATTGCGCTGGGTTACCAGATGGGGACATTGGTGCTGCCGATGATTGCACCGTTGCTAATCTGGATATTGCTGCATCGTCGGTTTATTTTGCAGCTGGCTCCGCAGCTGGATCAGGTGTTTGCACATTAAGTCAGACATTTCCGGGGAATATGAGCGTTATAAACCGATGTTTTGGAATGTAATAATCCGCTGATTTGTCTATTATCATGGTCGAAGCAAGAGCTGGTTCAAACAGTATATGCGCGGATCACCTTGTGTCAGCTGACTGAGATCGTGTTGCAGGCAGATTATCCCTGACCGGGTGCAGTGTTATCCTGTGTCAGGTAGAGTGTCCCCCGGAGTGTTTTTGATAAGTTGTCAGGCCGCAATGTTCTGGCAGTGGTGGATAGAAGTAAAATGACTGAATGGATTTTAAATCGTGCGGCAGATATTTTGCTGGCGTTATTAGTGATGGCTATTGCGCTATGGTGTCTGTTGACTCAGCCAGTACTGTCTTTTGGCGGAGAAGCACCGCAGTTGGGGCTGGGGCCTGCATTGCTGGATGATCGGGTGCAGGCGATTGCATCAATCGCTGAAACACAGGTAGACAAGCAGTCGCGTTTTGATGCCACCGCAGCGTATATAATACAACAGCTGGAAGTGGCCGGTAATGTGCAGCAGGCAGAACGCGGAAACAATCTGCGCATTATTAATGTGCAACTGGGTGATCCGCAGCAGCGCCGCTTTATTATAGGTCTGCACTATGTGATCACAGAGCGGCAAATCCCGGAGATTGTACGCGCTGCGGTGAGTTTTCTGGAGCTGGTGAACTTGCTGTCCGTGCAGGAGCAGCTGGGTCTGCAGCTGGATCTGACCATTTTTCTACATAAGGAGGAAAGTCGCGAGGCCCTGATGCAGGGGCTGGCGGATGCCAGCTTTTATCACGTTGATCAGCTGGCACAAAAGCAGCGTTCTGATGATTTCGGTTTATTGTTTACACCCGGTTTGCGCATCCCGGATGCTGCCTATACGACGGAACAGTGGGATTATTACCATCTGTTGTTGCCATCCGCCCGTGCCGATCTCAGTTTGTTCGGGCGGTTACGGGATGTCTGGCAACTGAGAGCCTTAAAGAAAAGGTTGAGCGGGCAGGGTATGGGTTCAGTCAATTCTCTCAGTATACCGGTAAACTTTCCGGGGATGGCTGAATCCCCCTTAAAGTTTTACTGGGATCGTGATTTATCGGTGTTATTGGCACGATCAAATATTCTGGCCACAAATAATGATTATGAGTCATATATAAATTTTATTTCTGCATTATTTGGTTTTATTAAAAAGGGTGAATAATTCGCTCGTATCTGGTATCAGATATTGTTGGTTGTCTGATGGCTGATTATTTTGAGATTTTGTGATCGTTTTCTGCTATAAACCGATTCAGCCGATCGGGCAATCGCTGTCCTGCTTGCACATTGACATTGTGGCAACAGGAGGGAGGAAAGTCCGGGCTCCACAGGGTAGGACGCCAGGTAACGCCTGGGCAGTGTAAGCTGACGGAAAGTGCCACAGAAAAGAGACCGCCTGATTATTTTCAGGTAAGGGTGAAAAGGTGCGGTAAGAGCGCACCGCGCAGCCGGTAACGGTTGTGGCAGGGTAAACCCCGTCCGGAGCAAGACCAAATAGGAATGCGATGGTGTGACCCGCACTGCATTCGGGTAGGTTGCTAAAGGCATGTGGTGACACATGCTGTAGATGAATGATTGTCCACGACAGAACCCGGCTTACAGATCGGCTGCTTTTCCTGTTTTTATCACCGTTTTGTTTATCTTTATACTGTCCTGACTTAAAGCATTTTTTTAGGAGAATGCTTTAACTTTCTGTTTTTCTTTTATTTATAAGATTTTTTTGTTAGAAATCCCCTGATTTTTTATCGGTAAATTGTTGCTGTTTAAAGCGTTTTTCCCTGCTTTTATTTGACAGTGTGGGGAAGACTTTCTATTATCGCTTTATTAGTGGGAAAAAGTGGTGGAAAGTGGTTTATTTTGTCTTTTTGTGGTTTGAAAAGGTAAGTTTGCCCTGATTTAAAAAATGTTTCGTGGCATATCGAATATTTCAATTGATGTGAAAGGTCGGCTGTCCATGCCGGCGAAGTATCGTGATGCCATTCTGGAAAATAATGATGGGCAAATAGTAATCACTGTTGATCACATGGATAAGTGTTTGCTGGTCTACCCGATGGATCAGTGGGAGAAGGTCGAACGCACCCTGATGGAGCTGCCGAATATGAATCGCCGGGTGCGTAATATGCAGCGTTTGATTCTGGGGCATGCTGCCGAGCTTGATCTGGATGGGCAGGGGCGGGTTTTATTACCCGCACCGCTTCGGGAATATGCCGGTTTGGGCAAAAAGGCGGTGTTGGTGGGTCAGGCAACAAAATTTGAATTATGGGATGCAGAAACCTGGACATCAGCAAGGGATAGCTGGTTAGAGGAGGCGCAGGCGGATGATGAATCCAATGCCATTCTTGACCAGATTTCCATGTAATGAATGCCGAACCAAACTATGAGCATGAAACAGTGCTCCTTGCTGAAGCTGTTGCCGCGCTTGAAATAAAACCGGCGGGTGTTTATGTGGATGGCACCTACGGGCGGGGTGGACATTCCGGGCGGATTTTGTCACAGCTGGGTGAAAACGGGCGGTTGATTGTGATCGACAAGGATCCGGAAGCCATTGCTGATGCCCGAAAAAAGTATGGTTCGGATAATCGGGTGACCGTGTGGCAGGGATCATTTAAGGATTTTCCGGAGGCAGTTGCGGCTGCCGGGGAAATCAGAGGCATTGATGGCCTGTTGCTGGATCTGGGTGTTTCATCGCCTCAGTTGGATGATGCACAGCGCGGTTTCAGTTTTATGCGTGATGGCAGGCTGGATATGCGCATGGATCCCGAAACCGGTGAGAGTGCGGCGCAGTGGTTGCAGCGCAGCACCGAGAAAGAAATAGCAGATGTGCTATGGCGATACGGTGAGGAGCGCTTCTCCAGACGAATTGCCCGTGCCATCAAGCAAAAATGTGCGGAAAGGCCATTGGAAACGACACTGGAGCTTGCGGAGCTGATTGCTGCAGTTGTCCCCAATCCGCGTGGGCAGGGAAAACATCCTGCGACACGCAGTTTCCAGGCAATCCGCATCAAAATAAATCAGGAACTGGAAGATGTTGAAGAGTGTTTGCAACGTGCAGTTGACTTCCTTTTGCCAAATGGGCGTTTGGTTGTGATTAGTTTTCATTCTCTTGAGGATCGGGTGGTTAAGCATTTTATGCGTGACGTTTCCCGTGCACCCCGTTTGCCCAAAGGATTGCCCGTTCCTGATACTGATATTCAGGCGCGTATGTATTTGATTGGCAAGGCGATAAAAGCAACGGCGGATGAAGTCGCACGCAATACCCGTTCGCGCAGTGCCACTATGCGGGTGGCGGCAAGGAATATGGTGGTTGTCTGACATGAGTCACTGGCGTCTTGGCGGAATCATTGCGCTGTATGTGTTAGTGGTCACGCTGGCTGTGATGGTGGTTGTGAACCGGCATCATGCGCGTCAGTTATTTGTTGATTATCAGCGGCTGGAAAGAGAGCGGGATGAATTAAACGCCAGCTGGAGTCGCCTGACCCTGGAACGCAGTACGCGTTTAAACCAGGTTTATGTCGAGCGTCAAGCCAAACGTGAATTAGGTATGCAGAAACCGGCCCCCGAAAAAATCAGGATTATCAGAGAATGAGTCGCCGTAAAACCGTATCACCTCTTTTTCAGGGAAGACGTCTTTTCCTGATGTTGGCACTGATCCTTGTGATTGGTGCGCTGATTTTGCGTGCTGTCTGGCTGGAGGTTTATCAGCAGGAAATGTTACAGACCAAAGCTGATCAGCGTCAGACGCGTGTGATAACAGTACCGGCATATCGCGGCATAATTACTGACCGTAATGGTGAGCCGGTGGCCGTGAGTTCTCCGGTTGAGTCATTATGGTGTAATCCGAAAAAGTTATTAACCACTTATAAAGCGTTGCGTGATGATTACGACGTAGCGCAAATACAGGCGGCAGGCACCGATGATGAACGTGCCGCCGTAAAGGCCCAGGTTGCGGGCGTGCGGTTTGCCCGGCTGGATGAGGGCCTGAGTCAGATTGAAGCCGTACTGGATCTGGAAGCGGGTGAGCTGTTGGACAGGCTTGAAAAGGCCGGAGACAAGCAGTTTTTTTATCTGGGGCGACATCTACCCCCCGAACTGGCAGACAGTATTCTGGAACTGGAATTGCCCGGTGTGGCCAGTACTGCGGAGTACCGGCGTTTTTACCCGTTAGCGGAAACTGCCGGTCATGTGGTGGGCATGACGGATATTGATGGTGTTGGTCTGGAAGGGGTCGAAAAGGCAATAAATGACCATCTGGCCGGGCATAATGGTAAAAAACGTGTGGTACTGGATGGTCGCCGCCGGGTGGTCGAGAATATTGAAAGCATTGAAGATATGGTGCCGGGGCAGCCTGCACAGTTAAGTATTGATCAGCGTATTCAGTACATGGCCTATAAGGCACTGAAAACCCAGGTGTATAAGCTGAAAGCCCAGGCCGGGTCGCTGGTGGTGCTGGATGCACGCAGTGGCGAAATTCTGGCGATGGCGAATCTGCCATCATTTAACCCCAATAACCGCAAGCGCCTGGAGGCTTATCGTTATCGTAACCGGGCAGTGACCGACAAGTTTGAACCGGGTTCCACACTCAAGCCATTGACCATTGCGGCGGCACTGGAGGCCAGAGTGATCGGTGCAAATGTGGAAATTGATACCGCGCCGGGATACCTGAGTTTCGGCAAATATACCATTCGTGATCCCGGCAATTATGGTGCAATGACGCTGGACAAGCTGCTGGCGAAGTCGAGTAATGTTGGGGCCAGCCGCATTGCACTGCTGATGAATCCCCGCGATCACTGGATGTTTTTAAACCGGGTGGGGTTCGGCAAGGTGCCGGATGCCGGTTTGTCCGGAGAAACCAGTGGTGAGCTGGGCAATTACAGTGACTGGGGTGAAGTCGATCGTGCCTCCAGAGGTTATGGCTATGGGCTGTCCGCCAGCTTGTTGCAGCTGACCCATGCCTATGCACCATTTGCCGCCGAGGGTAAGCTGATGCCGGTGACCATTTACAAGCGTCATGAGCCGGTACCCGCACAGCAGGTAATGCAGCCGGAAACCGCCCAGGCGGTTCTGCACATGATGGAGTCAGTGGTGCAGTTAAATGGTACTGGTAAACGGGCAAGGGTCGATGGCTACCGGGTCGCCGGCAAGACCGGAACTGCTTATAAATACATCAATGGCAAGTACCGTAAGGACAAGTATCTAACCAGTTTTATCGGTATTGCCCCTGCCAGTCGCCCACGCCTGGTGGTGGCTGTGCAGATTGATGAGCCAAAATCAGATGGTAGTGGTGGTCGTGCCGCCGCGCCGGTGTTTTCCAAAGTGATGTCCGAGTCACTGCGCTTGCTGGATATTCCGCCGGACAATCTGCCGGATATGCAACAGGCAGAAACAGCTATGGCAAACGGTGGTTCGACATGATCAGGCTCGACCATCTTTTACAACAGGATTTGCCGGATACCGTCGCAGCACTGCAGGTATCCGGTTTGGCACTGGATAACCGTCAGATTAAGCCGGGAATGGTTTTTATCGCCCTGCAGGGCACACAGCAGCATGGCATACGGTTTGCCCAGGCTGCTGAGCAGGTGGGTGCTGTTGCCGTATTGTACGAACCGCAAGGTGTTGGCCCGGCTGAATTGTCGGCACTGACCGTTCCGGCTATCGCCGTTCCCGGTCTGTCAGGCTTGCTGGGTGGCATAGCCGATCATTTTTACCAACAGCCATCGCAATCGTTATTTATTACCGGTGTGACCGGAACCGATGGCAAGACCTCAGTCACCCATTTTGTTGCCGAAGCATTCAATGCGTTGGGGCAGCAGGCTGCGGTACTCGGCACCATTGGCTCCGGCAGTCCGGGGGCGCTGGAAACCAGCACTCATACGACCCCCGATGCGATTCAGGTACATGGTCGTCTGCGTGAACTGGCTGAGCTGGGTTTTGACAGTGTAGCGATGGAAGTGTCGTCTCATGCGCTGGATCAGCAGCGGGTGAATGCCGTCCGGTTTGATGTCGCTGTGCTGACCAATCTGACCCGTGATCACCTGGACTATCATGGCTCAGTGGCAGCTTATGCAGCAGCAAAGCGGCAGCTGTTTCACCGGGACGATCTGGGTTACGCCGTACTGAATCTGGATGATGAATTTGGCCGGTCGCTGGCAACAGAACTGCAAGATAACACCTGTCAGGTAGTTGGCTATGGTATCGGTGAGGCGGCTGATTATCCAGAAAAAACCGTGGTCGCCAGTGAGCTGGATTTCAGTCATCAGGGTATTACAGCGCACATTACTTCGCCCTGGGGGGAGGGTGAGTTAAAAGCCGGGGTGCTGGGGCGCTTCAACCTGGAAAATTTGTTGGCGGCTCTGACTGTTTTGCTGGTACGGGGCGTTGGGCTTGCTGCTGCATTGAGCGCTATCGGAAAGGTTCAAACCGTACCGGGGCGTATGGAGCGGGTGTATGCCGGTGGTCAACAGGATGATGTGCTGGTCGTTGTGGATTATGCGCACACGCCGGGTGCTTTACACTCCGTATTACAGGCGTTGCAGGTACATACAACAAAACGCCTGATTTGTGTTTTTGGCTGTGGGGGTGATCGCGATGCCGGAAAGCGGCCCTTAATGGCTGCTGCGGCAGAGCAACGGGCGGATGTGGTAATCGTCACTGACGATAATCCACGTGCGGAGTCGCCTGCACAGATTTTTGCCGATATTCGTAACGGATTTGAGCAGCCCGAACGCGTCACCTTTGAGCATGACCGTGCGCTGGCGATTCGTAATGCCATTCGCTCGGCGCAAAGTGGCGATGTTGTACTGATTGCCGGTAAGGGGCATGAAACGGTGCAGCTCGTAGCACAGCAAACCCTTGCTTTTGATGACCGGGAACAGGCGTTGATGGCGTTGCAGGAGGGTGCCGCATGACCTGGCTGACACTGTTTGAACTGGCTGATCTGTGTGGCGGCAGTCTGTACGGTATTGATCAGCAGCAAGCTGCTCAGTTGCAGATTGAGCGTGTCGAACGGGATTCACGCAAGGTAACGGCTGGTGATCTGTTTCCGGCCTTACAGGGTGAGCATTTTGATGCCCATACATTTGTGCCACAGGTGGTTGGCCGGGCCAGTGCAGTGTTAGTCGCTTATCCGGTGGAGGCAGCGATTCCGCAGGTGGTGGTGAGTAATGTGCGGGCTGCGATGGGGCAGTTGGCGGCGGCGTGGCGTAACTGCTTCAGCCAGCCGGTCATTGCACTGACTGGCAGTAATGGTAAAACCACCCTGAAGGAAATGATTACCGCCATTCTGTCGGAGTGTGGGGCTACCCATGCCACCCGGGGTAATCTGAATAATGACATTGGTGTGCCGCTGACCTTGTATGAATTACGTCCTGATCAACATAAGTACGCAGTCATTGAAATGGGGGCAAACCATTTCGGTGAAATTGACTACCTGACTAATATTGTCAGGCCGGATGTGGCGGTGCTGAATAATGCCGGTGCAGCACACCTGGAGGGTTTTGGCAGCATTGCCGGTGTCGCCCGTGCCAAGGGCGAGATTTTCTCCGGTTTAAGTGCTGACGGGGTGGCGATTATCAATGCCGATGATGACTATGCCGAGTACTGGCGTGAGCTGAATACACAACGCAAGGTTATCACGTTTGGTTTCGGTGAGGCTGCCGGGGTACGAGGTGTCTGGCCGGGCGATGGCTCCTTGCAAATCCATTATGACGGGCAGGACTTTGCCGTTATTCTGCCTCTGTTGGGACAGCACAATGCCATGAATGCGCTGGCGGCCAGTGCAGTCGCTTTGGCGCTGGGTATTAGCCCGGATGCGATTAAACGTGGGCTGGAAAAGTTGCAGCCGGTGCCGGGGCGTTTGTGCCCGTTGCGCGGGGCTGGTGGGGAACTGATTATTGATGATACCTACAATGCCAATCCGGCATCAGCACTGGCCGCATTACAGGTATTGGCACAACAACCCGGAAAAAAACTGCTGGTACTGGGTGACATGGGCGAGTTAGGGATAGATGGCCTGGAAATGCATGCCTGGGTTGGCAGGGAAGCAGCACAGTTGGGCATTGATGCTGTTTACGGAGTCGGGGAGCTGAGCATGGCGGCCTGTGATGCTTTTGGTGCGGGGGCGGTGGCCTGTCGTGATATGGATGAGCTGCTGGGGGCATTGAATACGTTGCAGCTGAATGAACACAACAGTGTGCTGGTTAAAGGTTCCCGCAGTGCGCGTATGGAACGGGTGGTGCAGGCATTAAGCGGTGCTGCCGGTCAGCAGCAGGAGGGCAGTTCATGCTAGTCCTGCTGTTTGATTTTCTCAGTCAGTTTTACAGTGGCTTTAATGTATTCCAGTACCTGACCCTGCGTGCCATTCTGGGGGTTTTGACCGCACTGATGATCGCGCTCTGGTTCGGGCCGGGGATGATTCGCATGCTGACGCAGCTGAAAATCGGTCAATACATCCGCGAAGAAGGGCCGCAAACCCACAAGGTGAAGGCCGGAACACCGACGATGGGCGGGGTGTTGATCCTGTTGGCAATTGTTGTCTCGACATTATTGTGGGCGGATCTGACCAATCATTATTCCTGGGTGGTGCTGGGTGTTACCGCCGGTTTTGGTCTGGTGGGAGGGCTGGATGATTATCTGAAGCTGAAACGGCAACAGAATCTGGGCCTGACGGCGCGACAGAAATACATCGGTTTAAGTCTGGTGGGCCTTGTCGCTGCGATTTATCTGTTCTGGACTGCGCCGTCGGCGACCGAAACTACACTGTATTTGCCGGTGATTAAAGAAGCACATTTCGATCTGGGCTGGTTATTCATCCCTTGGGTCTATCTGGTGATTGTTGGAGCCGGTAATGCGGTGAATCTGACTGATGGTCTGGATGGCCTGGCCATTATGCCGACGATTCTGGTTGCCGGTGGTCTGGGGGTATTTGCCTATGTCAGCGGTCATGCGGTGATTGCGGATTATCTGAGTGTACCGAAAGTGTCCGGTGCCGGTGAGGTAATCGTTTTTTGTGGCGCTATTTTCGGTGCTGGTCTGGGCTTTCTCTGGTTTAACACTTATCCGGCACAGGTGTTTATGGGTGATGTCGGAGCGTTGGCATTGGGCGCAGCACTCGGCATTGTTGCCGTGGTGGTGCGGCAGGAAATTGTCCTGGCGATTATGGGCGGGGTGTTTGTGCTGGAGACCCTGTCGGTTATTTTGCAGGTCGGTTATTTCAAGGCTACTGGTGGCAAGCGTATTTTCCACATGGCCCCATTGCATCACCACTATGAAAAGAAAGGCTGGCCGGAGCCAAAGGTCATTGTACGTTTCTGGATCATTACCGTGGTGCTGGTGATGGTTGGTTTGGCAACCTTGAAGGTACGATAAGACATATGATAGCTGTCACTCACCATAAGGAAGTGCTGATTGTCGGTCTGGGGCCGACCGGGCTTTCTGTGGCCAGGCACCTGGGGCGGAAGGGCATCGCTTTTGCTGTGACCGACAGCCGTGAGCAGCCACCGGGGATGGCAGCCTTGCAGCGTGAATTTCCCGAAGTGCCCTGTGATTTCGGCGGCTTTAATGATGCTTTTTTTGCACCGGCGAAGTGTTTGGTGGTGAGTCCGGGAGTCGCTGTCAGCACGCCGCAGATTAAGGCTGCGCAACAGAGGGGTGCAGAAATTGTCGGTGATGTCGAGCTGTTTGTCCGCGAAGCACAAGCGCCGGTGGTTGCGATTACCGGCTCCAATGGTAAAAGTAGCGTCACCAAACTGTTTGAATTAATGGTGCATGAAGCCGGGTTGCGCTGCTATGCGATTGGTAATATCGGTCGTTTCGTGATGGATACGCTGACAGAACCGGTACCGGATTGGTATGTCATGGAGTTATCCAGTTTTCAGCTGGAAACCACGCACTCACTAAAGACCGTGTCTGCGGTGGTGCTGAATGTCAGTGAGGATCACCTTGATCGTTATGACAGTCTTGCGGACTATGCGGCTGCTAAGGCCAGGATTTATCAGCAGTGTGAAAATCCGGTCTTCAACCGTGATGATGCGATGGTGATGCAAATGGCGGATCAGCTGGCATCTTCTGCCGCAGGTCTAACAGCCACAGCAGCCACCTTTGGTTCGGGTGAACCGGCTGAAGGTGAGTTTGGCGTTCTGGAGCAGGGCAGCCAGCGGTATCTGGCCAAAGGGGGGCATGTGCTGATGCCGGTTAGTGAAATACGTCTGCCCGGTGAACACAACATCACAAACGCTCTGGCGGCACTGGCACTGGGTGAAGCTGCCGGTTTGCCTGAAACCGCAATGTTGACAGCGATTCGTAAATTTTCCGGCTTGCCGCATCGCACAGAGTGGGTGCGCAACCTCAATGGCGTAGACTGGTTTAATGATTCCAAGGCGACCAATGTGGGTGCAACGGTGGCGGCATTACAGGGATTTGCGGGGAAGGCGGTGTTGATTGCCGGTGGTCAGGGTAAAGGCGCTGATTTTTCGCCACTTACCAAAGTGATTGCCGATTATGTCCGTGCGGTGGTGCTGATTGGTGAGGATGCGGAACGGATGGCCGCCATTATGCCGGAGGGGATTCCATTGACTCATGCCGACTCAATGGCTGCTGCGGTTCAGGCGGCTGCTGCGTGGGCACAGCCCGGTGATAGTGTACTGTTATCACCGGCGTGTGCCAGCTTTGACATGTTTGCTAATTATATGCAGCGGGGCGATGTATTTGCCGCCGCCGTCAGGAGTTTGCCAGCATGACGTGGTTTGATCGTTTAGAAGGTATTGACTGGTCGCGTTACATTGACCGTGACTTGTTGCTGGCGTTAATGGCCTTGCTGGGGATCGGTATTGTGATGCTGGCTTCTGCCTCATTGTGGGTGGCGGATCGCCAGTATGGTAATGCCTTTTATTATTTGTATCGGCAGCTGATTTTTATTGCACTGGGGGCAGTACTGGCGGTAGCGATTTATCAGATCCGGCTGAATTTCTGGCAAAGTCTGGGTGTCAAGTTACTGCCAATTGTGTTGTTGTTATTAGGTCTGGTGCTGATTCCGGGCATAGGGACTGAGGTTAAGGGCGCACGTCGCTGGTTGAGTCTTGGGCCTTTTTCCATTCAGGTTTCTGAAGTCGTAAAGCTGATTATGGTTCTGTATCTGGCGGGCTATCTGGTACGACACGGCAAGAAACTGTCGACTTCGCCTTCTTACCGGCCACTATTGATTCCGCTGCTGGTGCTTGGTCTGACGGGTGGTTTATTGCTGCTGGAGCCGGATTTTGGCTCCACGGTGATTATTATTACCGTGGGTCTGGCCATGTTGTTTCTGGGCGGTGTGCCGATGAAGCGCCTCGGGTTGTTATTTGCCGGTGCGGTAGCGGTGATGATTCCACTGGCGATGATGGGGTATCGCGGGGCGCGGATTGAAGCCTACCTGAATCCCTGGGCTTATGAGACCGGCAAGGGGTATCAAATGGTGCATGCGCTGATGTCCATTGGTGATGGTGGCTGGTTTGGTAATGGGCTGGGAGCCGGGGTGCAGAAACTGTTTTATCTGCCGGAAGCGCATAACGACTTTATTTTTGCGGTATTGGCTGAAGAGTTCGGTTTTGTGGGTATGCTGGTGGTGCTGGCCCTGTTCGGCTGGCTGGTTTACCGTGCTTTTGCCATTGGCTTTCAGGCGGATAAACAGGGGCAGCACTTTGGTGCTTATGTCGCTTATGGCATTGGCTTCTGGTTAGGTTTTCAGGTCATTCTGCATGTCGGGGTTAATCTGGCGCTTTTGCCACCGAAAGGACTGACCTTGCCACTGGTGAGTTATGGAGGCAGTAGCCTGTTGATGACGCTGGTGGCAATGGCTCTCCTGATGCGGGTGTACCGTGATACCCGGCTGAGTATTTTCGGCTCGTCCCGTGCCGTAAAGCGTCGAAAGTCCGGTATCAACGTTAAGCGGAGGACGGCCAATGCCAGCTAGATGTCCGATTCTGATTACCGCAGGCGGTACCGGTGGTCATGTTTATCCGGGGCTGGCGGTGGCGTGTGCCCTGAAGGCGCAAGGCATTCCGGTGATGTGGATGGGGACGCGTGCCGGGCTGGAAGCCAGAGTGGTTCCCGAGGCGGGTATTGAAATGGTTTGGCTGACGGTAACCGGTTTGCGTGGCAAGGGCTGGAAAACGCGGTTACTGGCCCCGTTCAAGTTGCTGGTGGCCTTGTTCCAGTCCGTTCGAATCATGCTGAAATACAAACCGGCGGCGGTGTTGGGTATGGGTGGTTTTGTCGCCGGGCCGGGTGGTCTGGTGGCGGCATTGCTGGGCAAGCCGGTGGTGATTCACGAACAGAATGCAGTACCTGGTCTGACGAATAAATGGCTGTCAACAGTCAGTCAGCGGGTTTTGGAAGGTTTTCCGGGGACTTTTGTCGCCAGTGAAAAGGTAGTGGCAACCGGTAATCCGGTACGCACGGATATTGCGGATTTACCGTCACCGGTGGAGCGTTTGGCTGGCCGTGATGATGAGAAAATTCATCTGCTGGTGATCGGTGGTAGTCTGGGAGCCGCCGCATTGAACGAAAAGGTGCCACAGGCGCTGGCAATGTTGCCGCAGGCTCAGCGGCCACGGGTGCGTCATCAGGCCGGTGCGCGGAATATTACCGAGGCGAAAGAACATTACAAACAATCAGCCGTCACGGCTGAGGTGACCGATTTCATAACGGACATGGCTGAGGCCTATGGATGGGCCGACTTGATTATCTGTCGCTCCGGAGCCTTGACGGTTGCCGAGGTAGCAGCCGCAGGTCTGGCAGCGATATTAATTCCTTATCCTTATGCGGTGGATGATCATCAGACCGCCAATGGCGTCTATCTGGCAGATAACGGTGCGGCACTGCTGGTACAGCAGCGTGATCTGAGTGCAGAAAAGCTGGCCGCCATGTTACAGGCGTTGTGTGCTGACCGTTCCCGCCTGATGGAGATGGGGGTGGCCGCCCGCAAACTGGCAAAGCCCTATGCAACACTGCAGGTGGCGGCGATTTGTGCTGCCTATGCGGGATACGATTTTAACGAGGAACAAAAATAATTATGAAAGCAGGAAACGATCATCTGGCCCGCAAACGCATTAATCAGGTGCATTTTATCGGCATCGGGGGTGCCGGTATGGGGGGGATTGCCGAAGTGGTGGCGCACCTTGGCTATACGGTGACCGGTTCTGATCTTGCGGAAAATGCCATGACCCGCCGTTTGCAGGAACAGGGTGTCACCGTATTCAAGGGGCATGTGGCCGGGCAGATTGCCGGAGCGGATGTCATTGTGGTGTCAACGGCGATTGATGCCACAAACCCGGAAATTCAGGCGGCCCGTGAGCAACGCATTCCGATTATTAAGCGGGCTGAAATGCTGGCGGAACTGATGCGTTTTCGTCATGGTATTGCGGTAGCAGGTACGCACGGCAAGACAACGACGACCAGTTTGACGACCAGTTTGCTGGTCGAAGGTGGCATGGACCCGACCTATGTGATTGGCGGCAAGCTGATCAGTTCAGCGCGTAATTCCAAGCTCGGTGAAGGTGAATATCTGGTGGCCGAGGCGGATGAAAGTGATGCCTCCTTCCTGCACCTGCAGCCGATGGTGGCGGTGGTCACCAATATCGATGCGGATCATTTGTCCACTTATGACGGTGACTTCAATAAGCTGAAGGCAACATTTATTGAGTTTTTGCATAACCTGCCATTTTATGGTCTGGCAGTGCTGTGTGTCGATGATGAGCATATCCGTTCGATTCTGGATGATGTGAACCGGTCGGTTGTCACCTACGGCATTGAGCAGCCTGCGGATATCCGTGCGACTCATGTGCGTTATGACGGTTCACAAAGCCACTTCCGTCTGGAGTGTGCCCGTGATGGTCGCACGATGGATGTAACGCTGAACCTGCCGGGTGAGCACAATGTATTGAACGCACTGGCGGCGATTGCCGTAGCATCAGAGCTGGATGTCAGTGATGAGGCCATTATTAAGGCACTGCGGGAATTTGAGGGCATTGGGCGGCGTTTTCAGCTGCACGGTGAGGTGAACTTTGGTCGTGGTAAGGCACTGCTGGTGGATGATTATGGTCATCACCCGACGGAAATGGAAGCAACACTGCAGGCTGTACGCAGTGCCTGGCCGGGGCGGCGACTGGTAGAGGTCTTTCAGCCGCACCGTTATACCCGCACCCGCGATTTGTTTGAAGATTTTTCCCGTGTGTTGTCCGGGGTGGATGTGCTGGTGCTGATGGAGGTTTATGCTGCCAGTGAGCAGCCGGTTGCCGGGGCTGACGGGCGTGCGCTGGCGCGGGCGATTCGTGTAAGAGGTCAGGTTGATCCGATTTTTGTGCCTGAGGTGGAAGATGTGCCCGCTGTGCTGCGCAATATTTTGCAGGATGGGGATGTGGTGCTGACACAGGGCGCTGGCAGTGTCGGTGCGCTGGCCGCCCGTTTGCCGGAAGCCTTATCCGTCACTTCCGGAGGTGCGGCATGAGTGATATGAGTCGCTTTGGCCGGGTTGCCGTACTGCTGGGTGGGCTGAGTGCCGAGCGTGAGGTGTCACTGAATAGCGGGGCGGCGGTTTTACAGGGTTTGCGGGATGCCGGAGTCGATGCACATGGGGTGGATGTCGGTGAAGATATTATCGACGTGCTGCGGAATGGTGGTTATGACCGGGTCTTTAATATTCTGCATGGCCGCATGGGTGAGGATGGTGTTATTCAGGGCGCCTTGGAGCTGCTGGGGATTCCTTATACCGGTTGTGGCGTGATGGCCTCTGCGCTGTGCATGGATAAGCTGGTGACCAAGCGAATCTGGCGTGGGGCCGGTCTGCCGATACCGGAGTATCGTATTCTGAGGACGGATACGGATTTTGCCGCCGTAGTGGCAGAACTGGGTTTACCGCTGGCCGTGAAGCCGGTGCGCGAAGGTTCCAGTGTCGGAATCAGCAAGGTGGTACAGGCTGAACAGTTACCGGTAGCGTATGAGCTGGCACTGCAGTCTGATCCGGTGGTTATGGCTGAGCAATGGATAACGGGTGAAGAATACACGGTTTCGATTCTGGACGGTGAGGCGCTGCCTGCAATCCGCATTCAGCCGGAAGGCGAGATCTACGATTATGCCGCCAAGTATCTGTCTGATAACACGCAGTATCACTGTCCCTGTGGTCTGGCCGCTGGTGATGAGCTGGCCATGCAGCAACTGGCGGTGCAGGCCTTTGCCGTAGTCGGTGGTGAAGGTTGGGGACGGGTTGACCTGATGCGTGATGCTGCGGGGTGCAACTGGCTGATTGAGGTGAATACCAATCCGGGGATGACTAACCACAGTCTGGTACCCAAGGCCGCCCGGCAGGCCGGGCTGAGCTTCAGTGAACTGGTGGTACGGATTCTGGAGACAAGTTTGTAATGGCCAGGATATTGAAGCCCCGACCCGACCGGAAGCTAGTGAAGCGACAGGTGCCGAAGTCCACTACGGTGGGTCGGCGCACTGTGCTGAAAAAACAGCGGAAAAATCCGCTGCAGTCCCTTACGTTATCGCCACGCCTGCTTAATGTGCTACTGGGTGTTGCTGTGCTGATGGTGCTCGGTGGGGCGGTCATGTGGTCAATGACCTGGCTGAATAATCCGGAAAACCTGCGTATCAGTAAGGTTGAGCTGAATGGTGATTTGCAGTACCTGAAACCGGCGGAATTACAGGCTCTGGCAGGGCCTTATGTGGCAACCAATCTGTACCTGCTGGATGCTGACGGGCTGGAGGAGGAACTGGAGGCAAACCCCTGGGTGCGTTCGGTGAGCCTGAATAAGGCCTGGCCGGAGCAGTTATTCATTAATGTGGAAGAGCAGTATCCGGTGGCTTTTTGGGGTAAAGACCAGCTAATGAACAAGTTTGGTGAGATTTTCCCCGGGACACTGGTGGGTAAGGCCGGGGTATTTCCGATGATTTACAGTCCGGTAAACGGGGGGCGGGAAATGGCCGAGCGTTATGTCCGGCTAATGAAGCTGCTGGATGGTCTGGGCCTGGAGATTATGGAGCTGACCGAGGATGAACGTGGTGTGTGGCGAATGAAGTTTCGTCAGGGACAGGAAGTCATTATGGGTCGCAAAGAACAGGAGAAACGCATCCGGCGTTTCAGGGTGGGATATATGCAGGCGTTACGTGCGAAATTCTCAGACGTGCGTTTGGTGGATCTGCGATATACCAATGGTTTTGCAGTTGAATGGAAGCAGGGTTCCGACCAGATCGGGGCCATGAGTGATCCGGGAACAATGAGGCCGGAGTGGCTCGGGAGCTAATTTATGTCAAAGAAAATTGAGCAGGATACAATTGTTGCGCTGGATATTGGCACCTCAAAGGTGGTGGCGCTGGTGGGTACGATTACCGATGCGGGCAAGCTGGAAGTGATCGGTATCGGATCATATCCGTCACGCGGCCTGAAAAAAGGCGTAGTGGTGAATATTGAGTCGACGATCCAGTCGATTCAGCGGGCGATTGAAGAAGCCGAGCTGATGTCCGGCATGCAGATTGAGTCAGTTTATGTCGGTATTGCCGGTAGCCATGTGCGCAGTCTGAATTCACACGGCATCGTGGCCATTAAGGATAAGGAGGTCACGGCCTTTGATGTTGATCGGGTGATGGATGCCGCTCGTGCGGTAGCGATTCCCGCAGATCAGAGAATCCTGCATGTTTTACCGCAGGAGTATGTTATTGATCAGCAGGAAGGGATTCGTGAACCCATCGGCATGTCGGGTGTCCGGTTGGAGGCGCGGGTACATCTGGTGACAGCAGCGCACAGTGCGGCACAAAATATTGTTAAATGTGTGGAACGTTGCGGCCTGCGGGTTGAAGACATCATTCTGGAGCAGGTTGCCTCCAGCTATGCGGTACTGGAAGAAGATGAAAAAGAATTGGGAGTCTGTCTGGTCGATATTGGGGGTGGTACCAGCGATATCGCGGTGTTCCTGAATGGTTCAATCCATCATACGGCAGTGATTCCGATTGCCGGTGATCAGGTAACCAATGATATTGCCGTTGCTGTCAGAACGCCGACGCCACATGCTGAGCGGATCAAGGTTGACTACGGTACTGCCTTGCGTCAGCTGGTTGAGGAAGAAGCCTTTGTTGAAGTGCCGGGAGTGGGTGAGCGGGAAGCCCGCAGCCTGTCTACCCAAACCTTGGCATCCGTGATCGAGCCGCGTTATGAAGAGTTGTTTTCGCTGGTTTTACAGGAACTACGCCACAGTGGTTATGAAGAACGTATCGGAGCAGGGATTGTGCTGACCGGTGGTACTTCAAAAATGCAGGGTGTTGTCGAGCTGGCAGAGGAAGTGTTCCACATGCCGGTTCGGATTGGTATGCCGCGTGATATTGGCGGGTTACGCGGTGAAGTCCAGGATCCTGTTCATTCCACAGGAGTGGGGTTACTGTTGTATGGTCTGGCACAGCAGGCATACGGTGAGACCCGGACATTTAGCCGTCCGGTTGACTCGGAAAGTCTCTGGGAACGGTTGAAAAGCTGGTTTAACGGCAATTTTTAATTGCTTCGGGTTCGATTCGCTGCTGCTTGAGGTAAAAAATATCAGAAAGCTCATCAGCTTATCTCGGCCAGCCGTTGGCGAGTGAAACGAGCATATTGAGTGCAGCGAGAAAGTGAATCCGGGGAATCATTTATTAATTATTTGTGTGTCATTTTAAATTGGAGAAAACGGGCATGTTTGAACTAATGGATAATGTTGATAATGGTGCTGTCATTAAAGTCGTCGGTGTTGGTGGCGGTGGCGGTAATGCGGTAATGAATATGCTGGAGTCCGGCATTGAAGGTGTTGAGTACATTTGTGCGAATACCGATGCACAGGCGCTGCAGGGCAATGGTATTAAAACCGTCTTACAGCTGGGTACAGCCCTGACAAAAGGTCTGGGTGCCGGTGCAAATCCTGATGTTGGCCGTGAGGCGGCACTGGAAGATCGTGAGCGTATTAAAGAGCTGATTGCCGGTTCGGATATGTTGTTTATCACTGCTGGTATGGGAGGGGGAACCGGTACCGGTGCCGCGCCTGTGGTCGCAGAAATTGCTAGGGATCTGGGTATTCTGACTGTAGCCGTGGTGACCAAGCCTTTCCCCTTTGAAGGTCCGAAGCGTATGAAAGCGGCGGATATGGGGATTGCGGAGCTGGGCAAACATGTCGACTCACTGATTACCATTCCGAATCAAAAGCTGCTGACCTCACTGGGTAAAAACGTTTCTTTGCTGGATGCCTTTAAGGCGGCAAACAATGTCTTGTTAAACGCAGTACAGGGTATTGCCGAGCTGATTACCCGCCCGGGTCTGATTAATGTGGATTTCGCTGATGTGCGCACCACCATGTCCGGTATGGGGGTGTCGATGATGGGAACTGGTCGTGCCCAGGGTGATGAGCGTGCCGCCAAGGCTGCACAGGCTGCAATTTCCAGCCCGCTGCTGGAAGATGTCTGTCTGGATGGTGCGCGGGGTATTCTGGTGAATATTACTGCCGGTCTGGATATGGGCATCCACGAGTTTGAAGAAGTGGGCGAAGTGATCCGTGAATTTGCTTCTGATGAGGCGACTGTGGTGGTGGGTACAGTCATTGATCCCGAAATGAGTGATGAGATCCGGGTGACACTGGTGGCAACCGGTCTGGAAGATGATTCAGTCAGTACTGCATCTGCTGCAAAGCAGGCACAAGCCCAATCACGCCCGACCCTGCGTCCGGTACAGATCGAGGAAAATATCCCGCAGAAAATTGCGGTGGGTGAAGGTCGTGCCACTTCAGGTCGTGGTGTGTATGAGCAGCGTGCCGGTTATGAGTCCGGAGTGCTGGATATTCCGGCCTTTTTGCGCAATCAGGCGGACTGATCCATCTGACCACGACAACACATGCCCTTGGGGAGGCCGGTATTACCTGTCGGCCTCCTTTACCCCGAACTTATTGATCAACAAGGGCAAATGTTGTTCAGCCTGAAGCAAAAGAACCCTGATAATATAGTGTCTAAAAAATTGTGCTACACTCCGCCGCGCTATTTTTGCAGCGGCATTATGAGCAAGTTCAACATATCATCAGGGCAATGGAACCGTGCTTAAACAACGAACTTTAAAAGCGTCTGTATCCACGTTAGGGATAGGGTTGCATTCCGGTAAAAAAGTATCAATGGTGCTGCGTCCGGCAGCCCCGAATACCGGTGTTGTTTTCCGCAGGGTTGATCTGGAAGGTTATCCCGAGATTGCCTTACACCCGGAGAAGGTGGGTGAAACGACCTTGTGCACTGCGCTGGTGGACGGGGATGTCAAGGTGGCGACCATCGAACATTTACTGTCGGCTCTGGCAGGTTTAGGTATTGATAATGTCTATGTTGATCTGGATGCCGCAGAAATTCCGATTATGGATGGCAGTTCCGCGCCATTTCTGTATTTACTGCGTTCTGCCGGTATTGAAGAGCAAAATGCCGCGAAGCGTTTTATCCGCATCAAAAAGACAGTTGAATATCGTCGTGGCGACAGCGGGGCGGTTTTGTCGCCGTATGAGGGCTTCAAGGCCTCATTTTCCATCAATTTCAGTCATCCTGCCGTGAATGCCACCGGGCAGACCGTTGAAGTCAATTTCTCGGAGCAGCCTTACGCCAGTGAAATTGCCCGCGCCCGTACTTTCGGCTTTATGCGCGATATTGAGCAGATGCGTTCCATGAATCTGGGCCTGGGTGGCGGTCTGGATAATGCCATTGTGCTGGATGAATACCGTGTACTGAATCCGGGTGGCCTACGTTATCAGGATGAGTTTGTCCGCCACAAGGTGCTGGATGCTATCGGTGATTTGTATACGTTGGGGCATGGTATTATCGGTGCGTTCCACGGTCACAAGGCCGGGCATGCGATTAATAATCTGCTGGTGAGAAAGCTGTTACAGCAACAGGACAGCTGGGAAATGGTCACGCTGGATAAGGAACGGAACCGGCAGACAATCTTTGCAGATAATTATGTGCTGTCGGGTGTTTGAAAGCTGAATATTTAAATTTAACGACCCCGTTTATTGTGCTTATTCTGCCTTTCGGCTGTCAGCATGGATTAGTTGTTTCAAGGCTGACTGCAGTTCAGGATCCTCAATCGTATCCGCAATGCTGTTTATGATTTTAGCAGTTTGCTGATTGACCCTATGTCTGTCTATATTTCGACTTTTTTGGGCTAATGGCAGGCTCATGATCTTAATATCCACCCTTGATATGTTTAGCTTAAGCTCAGTATTGATGTGTTTGCAAAGCAGTTTCTGCATAAAACGGGCCTGGGTAGCGAGATGTGGGTCATCCGTCATCAGTATCAGTTTGCGGCCACGCACCAATGGCCAGACCCGATTGTCCAGCGGCAATTGAAAGAAGGCTTCGATCACACCGGTCAGCTGGTCAAACTGATCAAGCCGTTCGCTGAGAAAATTACCTTTAATCAAACAATCAACTTTTTTCATACTATAGTATGGGTACCGTATTGCGTGCGATCGAACAAAAATAACACGCACGTGCTGTTTTGTCTGGATAGGGCTTACGAGTGTTGTTGAAATGAAAGTGATTTGTATTAGTGGTGATGGTTCTCGCCGTGCCACTTTTAGCCTGCATCCTATTTTACATTTAGTTTTACCTGCCGGCATTATTGCCTTACTGATTGTTGGTCTGTCAGTCAATCAGATGCTGGGGCTGTATAAACTGGATGATACACCAAAACCGTCTGTGCTGACGCGAAATGCCGTCAGTCAAATGATCAATGCCCTGGAAAAACAGATGGCGACGGTCTCTGAAATCAAGCGTACCTATGCGAGTTATACCGTTGATGTGGATACATTTTCCCGCCGTCTCGGCGCAATGGAAGCGGAAATTACCCGTATTAATGCCCTGGCCAGGCGGGTTATTAAACGTGCAAAGCTGGATCCTGATGAGTTTGCTTTGGACGAAAGGCCATCGCAGGGTGGTCTGGATGAAGATTACATGCCCGCAGCGGCACCACAGCTTTCAACCGGCGAGTTACTGGGGAGTTTTCAGTTTATGGAGACCCGTCTGGCGCGACAGGGCAATGTGCTGGAAACCTTATATCGGGTAATGAAAGGCCGGGCGATGGAGGCAGAGGTCTTGCCCTCATCAGCACCAGTCAAGAAAGGTTATGTCTCCTCTCCTTTTGGTCGGCGCCGTGATCCGTTTAATGGTCGTACACGAATGCATGGCGGGATTGATTTCGCCGGGCCACGAGGTACGGATATACATGCCGTAGCCGGTGGTGTGGTATCCTTTGTCGGACGCAAGGGCGGTTACGGTAATGTGGTGGAAATTGATCACGGCGATGACCTGATCAGTCGCTATGCTCACCTGAATAAAGCACTGGTTGAGAAAGGAAGTGTGGTCAGCAAGGCTGAGCGTATTGCACTGATGGGCAGTACCGGTCGCTCCACGGGTTCGCATCTGCATCTGGAAATTATTAAAGCAGGACAACGGGTGGATCCGCAGTGGTATCTGAAACAGGCTGATAAATAATAATTCACCGTATAGTCGGTTATTGCTTATATACTTGCTGCAATACTGCTATTTTTTTGGCAGTTATCTTGTTTTATCCCTGTTGGGCCAAATATATAAACTTATCAGTGCGCCTGCCGGTGGCGGTGGGCTAATCAACAGCCTTGTGCGTTGGCTCAGGGAAAATGCCGGCAACCAGCCATTAAGCGCAAGCTGGCAGAATACATCTAGGAGAAATATAAGCTTATGCTGGGTTCCGTTGCCAGAAAGATTTTTGGGAGTCGTAATGACCGTCTGGTCAAGGCTTACTACAAAATTGTCAAGAACATCAATGCACTGGAAGATGAGTATGCCGCGCTGACCGATGCAGAGCTGCAGGGTAAAACACCCGTATTCCGGCAACGTCTGGCTGACGGGGAGAGTCTTGATGACATTTTGCCGGAAGCCTTTGCCACTGTGCGAGAGGCCAGTCAGCGTGTGTTGGGCATGCGGCATTATGATGTGCAGTTGATCGGCGGTATGGTACTCAATAGCGGCAAGATCGCCGAAATGCGCACCGGTGAGGGCAAGACGCTGGTCGCAACGCTTGCTGCCTACCTGAACGCATTGCCGGGTGAGGGCATGCATGTCATCACCGTGAATGACTATCTGGCGCAGCGTGATGCGGAATGGATGTCAAAGCTGTACAGTTTCCTTGGCTTGACTACCGGCGTGATTATCAATGGGTTGGATCAGGAACAGCGCCGTGCTGCTTATGCCGCAGATATTACCTACGGTACCAATAATGAGTTCGGGTTTGATTATCTGCGCGATAATATGGCGTTCTCCAAAGAGGAACGGGTACAGCGTAAATTATCTTATGCGATAGTGGATGAGGTGGATTCCATCCTCATTGATGAGGCGCGTACCCCACTGATTATCTCTGGTCCTAGCCAGGATGCTTCCGGGCTGTATATGGCGATTAATAATGTGATTCCGCAGCTGGTACGCCAGGAAGAGGAAGACGGCCCCGGCGATTACTCGGTGGATGAAAAAGGTAAGCAGGTCTATCTGACCGAGGATGGTCAGGAAAACGCCGAAAAAATGTTGCAGGAGCTGGGTATCCTGACCGACGGTGCCGGTCTTTATGACTCTGCCAGTATTGCCGTGTTGCACCACCTGAATGCTGGTCTGCGTGCTCATGCCCTGTTTCAGAAGAATGTCGATTATATCGTGCGTGATGGCAAGATTGTCATTGTGGATGAGTTCACCGGTCGTACCATGCCCGGTCGTCGCTGGTCTGAAGGTCTGCATCAGGCGGTTGAGGCCAAGGAAGGGGTGGAAATTCAGGCCGAGAACCAGACGCTGGCTTCTATTACCTTCCAGAATTACTTCCGCCTGTATGACAAATTATCCGGCATGACCGGTACGGCGGATACGGAAGCCTTCGAATTGCAACAAATTTATGGTCTGGAAGTTGTGGTGATTCCGACACACCGGCCGATGATTCGTGATGATGCCAATGACCTGATTTATCTGACAGCAGAAGAAAAGTTTGATGCGATTATCGAAGACATTAAAGGATGTGTCGAAAAGGGTCGCCCGGTGCTGGTGGGTACCGCTTCCATCGAAGCCTCCGAGCTGGTGTCCGGCAAGCTGAAAAAACTGCGCATTCCGCATGAAATTCTGAACGCCAAGCAGCACGAGCGTGAGGCACATATCATTGCCAATGCCGGTCGTCCCGGTGCGGTAACGATTGCCACCAATATGGCCGGTCGGGGTACTGATATTGTGCTGGGCGGCAGTCTGGATGCCGAACTGAGCCAATTGGCCGACGATGCTGGACAGGAGGCCCGTGATAAAATCACCGAGCTGTGGCAAAAGCGGCATGATACAGTGCTGGCTGCTGGTGGTTTGCATATTCTGGGTACCGAACGCCATGAGTCACGGCGGATTGATAACCAGCTGCGGGGACGTGCCGGGCGTCAGGGAGATCCGGGTTCCTCGCGTTTCTATTTGTCGCTGGAAGATAATCTGATGCGCATTTTTGCCTCGGATCGGGTCAAGGCGATGATGCAGAAACTGGGCATGGAAAAAGGTCAGGCGATTGAGGCCGGGCTGGTGTCCAAGTCGATTGAGAATGCGCAGCGCAAGGTTGAAGCACATAACTATGATATTCGCAAGCACTTGCTGGAATACGATGATGTTGCCAACGATCAGCGTAAAGTGGTGTATGAACAGCGTTCTGATCTGCTGGAAGCGGAAGATATTCAGGAGATGATTCATTCTATTCGCCTTGATGTGGTGGATAATCTGATCAGCCAACATATTCCGCCCAACAGTGTGGATGAACAGTGGGATATCCCCGGTCTGGAAGAGCGGTTAGCCAGTGATTTGGGAATGAGTCTGCCAGTACAGCAGTGGTTGAATGATGATGATACGCTTTACGAAGAAAATCTGCGCGAACGGATTCAGGCTGAGGCAGAAAAAGTACTGGCGCATAAGGAAGAGTTGATTGGTTCGGAGGGCATGCGGCGTTTAGAGCGTGATGCCATGCTGCATATTCTGGATTCACAGTGGAAAGAGCATCTGGCTGCGATGGATTACCTGCGCCAGAGTGTGGGCCTGCGCGGTTATGCACAGAAAAATCCGAAGCAGGAATACAAGCGTGAAGCCTTTGAAATGTTCCGGGAGTTGCTGGAAAAAATCAAGGATGAAGTCATTATGTTCCTGATGCGGATTCAGGTCAGTGAGCCACAACAAATGGCGGAAGTCATGGAGCCAGTGGAATCGGAAGGTGTGCAATACTCTCACCCCGATGCTGAGAGTGCATTTGATGATGAAGTCGTTGATGCAGTAGTCGGTGCGGGTGAGGTCTCTGTTGAGCAACAGCCTTATAAGCGTGAAGGAGTCAAGGTCGGACGTAATGATCCCTGTCCTTGTGGCTCCGGCAAGAAATACAAGCAGTGTCATGGCAAGTTGAGCTGATGGCCGTTCATTTATTTCCTCCTGAAAACCTGTTGCCGGTAGCCGGTGTACGTCTGTCGGCGGTGGCAGCCGGTATCCGTTATCAGGGGCGCGATGATCTGGTGCTGATGGAGCTGGCTGAGGGAAGTCAGGTAGCCGCCGTTTTTACCCGTAATGCATTTTGTGCGGCACCGGTGGTGGTGGCACGGGAGCACCTGGCGGTGACTGAGCCGCGTTATCTGCTGATTAATGCCGGTAATGCCAATGCCGGTACCGGTGAGCAGGGCTTGCAGACGGCCAGAGCCACCTGTGCCATGCTGGCAGAATTAGCAGCTTGTCCGACGGAGGCGGTGTTACCTTTTTCCACAGGTGTGATTGGTGAGCAGTTGCCGCCTGAGCGGTTTGTAGCAGCATTACCGGCAGCGATTGCCGCACTGGATGAGAATCACTGGGCGCAGGCCGCTGCCGGGATTATGACGACGGATACGGTTGCTAAAGCCGTCAGCCGTCAGGTTGAGCTGGATGGTGGAGTGGTCACTATTACCGGAATTTCCAAAGGCTCAGGGATGATTCATCCGGATATGGCAACCATGTTGTCGTATGTTGCGACGGATGCTGTTGTTGATCAGACAGTGTTGCAAACATTGTTAAGTGAGGTGGCCGATGAAACCTTTAACTGTATTACCGTTGATGGTGATACCTCGACCAATGATGCACTGATTCTCGCGGCAACCGGGCAGTCCGGTGTGCGGGGTGATGGTATTAATCTGGATAAATTCCGTGCGGCTGTGCAGGAAGTTTGTTTATATCTGGCGCAGGCGATTGTCCGGGATGGTGAAGGGGCGACTAAATTTATCACCATTCATGTCGAAGGCGCGGCGAATCGTGAAGAAGCCCGTACGGTTGGGCAAACTATCGCCTTGTCACCGCTGGTGAAAACCGCAATGTTTGCCAGTGACCCTAACTGGGGGCGCATTCTGGCAGCGATTGGGCGTAGTCCTGTCGATACCCTGGATGTGTCATTGGTGACGGTGTGGCTGGGTAATATCCTGTTGATTGAAAAGGGCTTGCCCGCTGCTTCCTACACCGAAGAGCAGGGACAGCAGGTCATGAAACAGGATGAAATTACGGTGCGCATTGCTTTAGGGCGCGGTGGGGCCAGTGCTGCAACCTGGACCTGTGATTTTTCTTATGATTACGTCAGGATCAATGCCGAATACCGTAGTTGATTCCATCACTGATTTGGATAAAGAGCCGTGGCTGCATGTGGTGGCTGCTGTTATTTTCGGTCAGGATGGGCGTATTCTGTTGGCCCGTCGTCCTGAACATAAACATCAGGGCGGAAAGTGGGAATTTCCGGGCGGGAAGGTAGAAGCAACGGAGTCGGCAACAGTTGCGCTGGCACGGGAATTAACCGAGGAATTAGGCATTATTGCGGACCCTGAGAAAATGGAACCGTTTCTTGAGGTACGCCATCGTTACCCGGAGAAAAACATTTTTCTGGATATCTGGCGGGTGCATTCATTCAGCGGTGAACCTACTGGGTGTGAAGGGCAGGAAACAGGCTGGTTCTCAAAGCAGGAATTACCGGGCCTGGGCTTTCCGGCAGCCAATGCAGCTATTCTGGAAAAGTTACTGGCCTGACAAATTTTTCCGGGGCTGTGGGTAGAACTCTGTCACAGCCTGAAATGCTGTTAAATCCTATGTTATTTAATCAGTGTACGTCGCTTTTTTTCCTTGTAGCGAATCACGACTTTCTTTTCGGTGTCCGGTTTTTTCCTGGCCGTATAATCCTGGCTTTCCCAGCTGCCAATTTCATAGTTACCGTCAGCAGACGGTGTTGATTTCAAAAGGCTTTTTCCTTTACCGCTTTTACGTTGCGCGTTGCCGCCGGAATTGATGCGGCCGAACGGGCCTTTGCGGGTGCGCTGCCGGTCATTGGTTGTCGCCACACCTTTTCTGCCACGGGTTTGTATACCCGGTTTACGTTGTTGCGGTTTACGGCCAGGTTTCGTGCCTGCTTTTTTGCTGCGGGGATTTTGTTTCGGCTCTAAACCCGGAATATTTTTGTTTTCCAGTTTTTCACCGAGAAATTCTTCCAGCTTCCTGAGGTTATCTTTTTCGACATGTGCAACTAACAACGTCACCATCTCGGTGTGAGCTTCTGTTCCGAGCAGGTTTTTTAAACGCTGGCTATAGGCGTCTGCTGTTTCCGGGATTTCAAAATGGATTACCGGTACATGACCGTCCATTTCCGGTATAAAGTTTTCATCATCCGGCACGATAAGAATCGGACAGGCTTCCAGATTGCGTTCTTCCGGTGCCAGTAAGTGTGTGGCATCCGCAGTATGCCCCAGATTGGCCAGATGATCGGCCAGTGTTTTTGCCGTTTTGGATGAATTGGTAAAAATGACAGCGGGTTTATCCCGCTGAGCATTTAATAAATGATGGGTCAGATCCAGTTTGTGTGAAAAGTCATCGGCTCTGTGTACCTGCTGTTTTAACTGTAATAGCTGGCTTTTTTCATCTTCGATAGTTATTTCGCTGGCACCCTGTAATAAATTCTGGGTATAGGGTGTCACTTCCTCATCGGGTCGAACAAAGGCAACAATCGGTGTGGTTTCCGGTTTTTGTGCAACAATCTTATCAACCAGTGTTGCCAGATCCTTTTTATAAATAGCGGTTAAATCGTCGATAATCAGCAATTCAATGCCGGAAAAATCTGCCTTACCGTTATCAACCAGGTCATTTAAACGTCCGGGCGTTGCAATCATTAAATCCAGTGGCCGCCGCAACAAACGCATTTGTGGTTGATAAGGACGCCCGCTAACAATAAAGCCGGTACGAATTTGCTGTGAGTCTCCAAGCAAACGCTTGACCGTGTAGGTAATCTGATTAACGCGATCCCGGCGCGATGTCAGGATTAAAATACGTGCGCCCTGATATTCATCCAGCGGATTATTAAGCAGATAATCAATGGCGGGAATGAGGAAAGCACCTGTCTTTCCGGCTGCAGACTGTGTCCAGACAATCACATCCTTCCGCTGTAACATGAGCGGAATCAATTGTTCCTGTAATTCGGTCGGGTCTTCGTAGCCGGCATCCGCAATATTAGCGGCCATACTTTCGTGTAAGCCTAAATTAACAAATGACAATATTTAACTCCCTGGCCATGCAAGCAGGTAAGCGATTCATAAACCAGTTTCTTTAATGAACATTGATAACGGGATTCGATGACGAAGCACGCGGGACTGATTAATCCTGAAAAAATTTATGAATAAATTTACGCCCCGAATTGTCGCTAAAAATATTATAGATGTGACCTGGAGTCAACCAATATGCGACAAGTGTGTTGTAAATTCACACCAATGCATCAATAGCATCACTCAACCGTGCAGCAAGAGTGATCTGGATGTCCTTTATTTTTTGGTGTGGTTTATTCGCTTTAGGGATAATCGCCCGTCTGAAACCGTGTTTTGCAGCTTCACGCAAACGTTCCTCGCCATTCGGCACCGGCCGTATTTCACCCGCCAGCCCGACTTCACCAAAGATAACCACATCATTGGGAAGAGGACGATTGCGAAAGCTGGAAAATGCAGCAATCAGCAACGGTAAATCTACAGCCGTTTCGGAGATCTTAACACCCCCTACGATATTAATAAAGACATCCTGATCAAACATGGCGATATTGCCGTGACGATGTAAAACGGCCAGTAACATGGCCAGCCGGTTCTGTTCCAGGCCCAGTGCGACGCGACGGGAGTGGGTGCCGTGGCTGCTGTCTACCAGTGCCTGAACTTCCACCAGTAACGGGCGTGTGCCTTCTCTGGTGACCATGATGGCACTGCCGGGCACGGGCTCTTCATGACGTGACAGGAAGATGGCTGACGGGTTACTGACCCCTTTCAGGCCCTGTTCGGTCATGGCAAAAACACCCAGTTCATTCACCGCACCAAAACGGTTTTTGACTGCCCGCAGAATCCGGTAGCGACCACCGGGATCACCTTCAAAATACAGCACCGTATCCACCATGTGTTCCAGCACCCGTGGCCCGGCCAGTGTGCCTTCCTTGGTAACGTGGCCGACAATGAACAGGATGGTTTGAGTCTGTTTGGCGAAACGTACCAGTTGTGCGGCGGATTCACGAATCTGGCTGACCGAGCCGGGTGCTGATTGCAAATGTTCTGTAAACAGGGTTTGTATCGAGTCGATCACCATGAGTTGCGGGCGTTCGCTTTGCGCCAGTGCGAGAATGGTTTCAACACAGGTTTCTGTCAGTAGCCGCAAGTGTTGTGCCGGTAGTACCAGCCGTTTGGCACGCATGCTGATTTGCTGCATGGATTCCTCACCGGTGACATACAGGCTGCTGGTATTGTGCATTTCGCACAGGGTTTGCAGCAGAATGGTCGATTTGCCAATGCCGGGGTCGCCACCGATTAAAATTACGGAGCCTGCCACTAGACCGCCGCCGAGTGCGCGGTCAAACTCGGGAAGCGAAGTCGGGGTGCGCAACACTTCTTCGGTCTTTATATTGCCCAGTGAGTGAATGGTGGCGCGTTCCCCGGCATAGCCACTGAAGCGCGGATGTTTGGCAGATTTGTTATTGGTAGCACTGATGCTTTCTTCGAGTGTGTTCCATTCACCACAGTCTGAACATTGCCCGTTCCATTTGCTGTGGATACTGCCACAGGCGGTGCAATGATAGTGTGTTTTTGTTTTAGCCATCACGGTGATCCTGATGACGTTCGATGCGTGGGTGAATAATAAGTGTTTTTACAGCGTTGTTACGGGTTTTACGGATCTCCATCGGGTGATTGTCAATCAATACAGTCATGCCGGGTACCGGAATGGATTCGAGATGTTCCAGAATCAGGCCATTGATGGTTTTCGGGCCGTCTGTAGATAGCTGAATATCCAGCTGCCGATTTACTTCCCGAATCGATAAGGCACCATCCACCCAGTAACCCCCCTCATCCCGTTGCTGTATTTCCCGACTGTGACTGACCGGAACGGTTGAAAACTCCCCGACAATTTCTTCCAGAATATCCTCAATGGTCAGCAGGCCCTGAATTTCGCCGTACTCATCCACGACAAGGGCGATACGGCGCGAACCCTCACGAAAATTCAGCAGCTGTTGTGCCAGTGGAATACTTTCCGGCACAAAATACGCAGGACGAATCGCCTGCGTCAGACGTTCACGATCCAGCTTGCCTTCCTGGAATAATGGCAGGATTTTGCGCATATGGATAAAGCCGAGAATATTATCCAGGCTTTCATGGTAGACCAGCATGCGAGTAAACTGGCCATGAATCAGCTGTTCCTCAATCTCACTCCAGTCCTGACTCATATCCAGTCCCTGAATCTGGTTACGCGGGATCATTACATCTTCCACTGTGGTGGACTCCAGATCCAGCACGCTGATCAGCATATCCAGGTGCGATTTGGGAATATGTGGTCCGGCGGTATGCATAATGCTGCGCAACTCTTCCCGGTTCAGTGCGATACTGCCATCGACATCCTGACGCATGCGGAACAGGCGCAAAATGGAGTTGGCCATAATATTAATCAGCCAGACAATGGGCCAGGTGACTTTAAGCAGGCCGGTGTAAATGTGGGAGGCCGGGAAGGCAATTCGCTCGGGGTGCAGCGCGGCCAGTGTTTTAGGCATGACTTCAGCAAAGATCAGTAGAAACAGCGTTAGCAGACCGGTGGTGATGGCCAGCCCGGCATTACCAAACAAATGCACCCCGATCAGGGTTGCCAGCTGGGTGATCAGGATATTAATAAAGTTATTGCCCAGCAGAATGAGGCCAATCAGACGATCCGGTTTATCCAGTAATTTTTGGGCAAGATAAGCGCCAATGTGTCCCTGTTCCGCCTGATGACGTAACTTATAACGGTTCAGCGACATCAGTGCGGTTTCTGAGCCGGAAAAAAAACCGGAGAGCAAAAACAGGAAAATCAGCCCGGCAAATTGCACCCATAATGGAATACTGTCCAGCGTCATGAGTCACTGACCAGATATTCGATGATAAATTTACTGCCCCAGAAAGCGAGCATCAGCAGAATAAAACCGGTAATAGTCCAGCGGATTGCTATTTTGCCACGCCAGCCATAACGCCAGTGGCCAAACAGCAGTGTGGAATAAGTGAACCAGGCCAGTATTGACAGGAAGGTCTTGTGGGCGACCTGATGGCCAAATAAACCATCCAGATAGAAGAAGCCACTGAGCAGGCCCAGTGTCAGCAGGACAACACCGGTTATCACCAGCTGGAATAGCAAGGATTCCATATCCTGTAGTGGCGGCAGGGTGCGGATAAATCCATTCGGCTTGTGTTTGTGCAAATAACGGTTTTGTGTCGATAGCAGCAGTGCCTGCAAGGTGGCCAGTGCCAGTATGCTGTAAGCGAGCAGTGACAGTATAATATGTAGTCCCAGGCCATTCTGTAAGGCAATGGTATTTCCTGACTTATCCAGTGTGGCATCCAGCAACAAGGTGATCAGGGTGCAGGGAATCACCACCAGTCCCAGTGTTTCCAGTGGGCGTTGGGTATGTGCAAGAAATAACAGGAGGCCGGTTAGCCAGGTTACGATAGTCAGTGAGCCAAACAGGTCGATAGCTATTTCCCCGTTCTCAAGCCAGGGAAGCAGCAGCATTGTGCTGTGTAAGGTGAGGCTGAGTAACCACAGGCTATTCAATGTTTTCAGGCCCGGCGCGTGTCCGGATTGTTTGCGCAGGCGCAGAACGATGACCAGCCAGGTCGCTATCCATGCAAATGCGGCCATTAAGGTAATGATTGTTATCATGCTTCTCGCAGCTTTATGTCAATAAAATGGCGATATGGTTTAATGCTATGATAGCAACTTGTGTATGACTGAGACTAGAAGAAGACAGGAATCATGTTTGAAAATTTAAGCGGGCGTTTATCCAGTACAGTAAAAAAGTTACGCGGCCAGGCGCGGTTGACGGAAGATAATATTAAAGAGGCACTGCGGGAAGTCCGCATGGCGCTGCTGGAAGCAGACGTGGCACTGCCGGTGGTGCGTGATTTTATCAACCGGGTGAAAGCACGGGCCGTCGGACAGGAGGTGCTGAGCAGTCTGACTCCCGGGCAGGCGCTGATCAAGGTGGTCAATGACGAACTGGTCGAAACCATGGGGCAGGCAAATGAATCGCTGGATTTAAGTACCCAGCCGCCTGCGGTGATCCTGATGGCGGGTCTGCAAGGGGCCGGTAAAACCACCACGGTGGGCAAGCTGACGCGTTTCCTGAAAGAAAAGAACCGGAAATCGGTAATGGTCGCCAGTTGTGATGTTTATCGCCCTGCCGCGATTAAGCAGCTGGAAACAGTGGCCGGACAGACGGAGGCGGTCTTTTTCCCCAGTGAGGTCAGCCAGAAGCCTGTGGATATTGCCCGTAATGCCTTAGAGCAGGCGAAGCGGCAATATGTTGATGTGCTGATTCTGGATACTGCCGGGCGGTTGGCGATTGATGCTGATATGATGACAGAAATCAGCGAGCTGCATGCGGCAGTTAATCCGGTAGAGACACTGTTTGTGGTTGATAGTATGACCGGGCAGGATGCGGCAAATACGGCCAAGGCCTTTGGTGATGCCCTGCCACTGACCGGTGTGGTACTGACCAAGGCGGATGGTGATGCCCGTGGTGGTGCGGCATTATCGGTGCGCCATATTACCGGGAAGCCGATTAAGTTTATTGGTGTGGGTGAAAAGCTGGATGCACTGGAGGCTTTTCATCCTGATCGTATGGCTTCGCGGATTCTGGGAATGGGTGATGTGCTGAGTCTGATTGAAGAGGCACAGCAAAAAGTTGATCATCAGCAGGCACAGAAACTGGCCAAAAAGCTGAATAAAGGCAAGAGTTTTAATTTTGAGGATCTGCGGGAACAGATGCTGCAAATGCAGAAAATGGGTGGTATGGGCGGTCTGATGAACAAGATGCCAGGTATGGGGCAAATGGCGGCACAAATAAGCAGCGAAACCGGAGACAGGGAGGTGCGGCGTATGATTGCTATTATTAATTCAATGACTCTGGCCGAACGTCGCCACCCGGAATTGATTAAGGCATCGAGAAAACGTCGTATTGCTGCGGGGTGTGGTTTGCAGGTGCAGGATGTGAATCGGTTGTTGAAACAACAGCAGCAGATGAGTAAAGTGATGAAGAAGTTCTCAAAGGGCGGAATGAGAAAAATGATGCAGGCTATGAAGGGCAAAATGCCGATCGGCGGTGGTGGGCTACCGCCAATGGGTGGGTTTTAGGTGGATTTTTGTCATTGATTGGCAATTTTCGGATAAGATGCCTTTACCCTTTTAGAACTGCGATGTATTATTCTGTTGTTCTAAAGTTACAATAGTATGGGTTTTACTGTTGGCTTTATGCAACTTTGATCGGGTTTTGTCACAAGCTAGTATGCGTAGATTGTCAGCGAAACGACTGTTTCCTGTTTCCTGTTTTTTTGCAGGATGTATGTTGATTTTGTGCTCGAACTAATCTGGGGTGCTGAACAAGATTTTTATGCGCAGCCTGATCAGATGTGCTTTTCCTTAAACAACTAAACGAGATTAAAGACTATGAAAATGAAGACTCAGCTAACACTTGCATCGGTTATTGCTGCTGGCTTGCTGGCATCTGGCTGTAGCCAGCAAATGGTTGCACAACAGGCAGTTGCTGTAGAGACGCAGCCTGTCGTAAAAACAGTAGTGGATTGCAGCAACTGCAACAAGCCTACACCTGTCAAACCAGCTGTTAACAACAAGTGGGGGCATACACATCCAGCGATTCCGGGTTGTACTGATTCTACAACACACACCCATAAGTACAATAACCGGAACCATAAGCACAAGTACAGCTGCAAGAAAGCCACTCCACGTCGTCAGGTTCCTGAGCCAGCCTGTGTGACACCTAAGCCAGCTCCAATTTCCAAACCGGCTCCGGTTCGTCCTGTAGTACCGACCCCGCGTCCAATGAAAAGATGCTGGCATGGTCGTAACGCGCAAGGGCAGTGTAATCCGAAACCTCATGTACGGCGTCCGGTTTATCGTCCAATGCCTAAACCGGTAATGCCTGTTGTACCAAAGGTCAAGGCTAAGGGTACTTACAGGGGCCCTATCAAGATTGATGGTGTAATGCAGCAATATCAGCAGTAATCTTGCCTGTTTGCGGGTACTTGCTTTAAGAATCCGCTTTAGCTGTTGTAAAAAGCCCGACTTACTTGGTATTGTCGGGCTTTTCTATATTTATTTGTTGTTTTTTTCTGTTCATGTGGGCATTTTGCAGTAAACTCAAATGCGAAATTTGTGTCTCATTCCCTGTGTCTGAGTAAGCTCTGCTATCATAAAACGAAAAGCTGATTCCTATGAGTAAAATGAATAAATTTGTGTTATCCGTAATTTTGTTGCTGACTCTTCCATTGGGTTCTGTTTCCGCAGCTGTGTGGACCGCTGAGCATGAGTGGGATGCGAATTGGGAAAGACGCTATCAGCATTGGGTTAAAACACAGTGGACTGATGATATTTTCATGAACCCGGCCAAGCCGATCTATTATAAATATGAGAATGATTGTGCTGATGCCTCTTATGCGATGCGGTTGATTTTTTCCTATGAACACAAGTTGCCCTTTGTAATCAATAATCAGATGCGTCCGGGCAAGGTGATTTCTAATAAAATGCGCCGCTGGGATGGTCAGCCGAATGGTGTACGGGTCAGGAAATTCCTTGATTACATCGCCGATATGACCAGTACCAAGTCATTGCGGCATGATACCTATCCAATAGCCTTGCATGACATTAAACCCGGTGACATCTATGTGGCACCCGGTGTGCATTCCTACCAGATTGTGGAAGTGACTGATGCCGGTATTGCTGAAGTCATGGCATCCACCACGCCGAAAACTTCACGTTTCCTGCTGCGCACTCCTTCATTTCCGTTTTATGTACCTGAAGACAAGGCCATGGGCGATGGTTATCGTCGTTTCAAGCAGCCGCAAAATATTCTCAAGGCTGCCAGAAAACAGCCTGGCTACAGTGAAGAGCAGTATCGTCTGGCCGCAAAGCTGAAATATGACTATGTTGCCTTTACCGATGTGATTGCCAGAAAACTGGGTAAACGGGCAGAACGTCCGGATGAAAAAACCACCCGCCTGTTGCTGGCATTGTGTATGTATGCTAATGATCGCAGTGTGTATGTTTATGATGCACTGTGGCATCTGCAGGAAATTCGCAAGAAAGGTCGCCGGTGTATGACGCGCAAGGAGTATGATGACTATTCAACGCCCAGTCGTGACCGGCGTCTGAAAATGTTCTTTAGCTCTATCCGGCATCATCTTGACCGGATTGGTCGCTTCGATCCGCGCTCACATCCCGCCCGATGGGCGAAAGCTGTGTTTGCTGTTGATGAACCACCTGCCGGTGAGTTAAAGCATCTTAATGATTTTTGTATGGTTCAGATGACTTTAGGAGAAGAGCTTTATATGCCTTTACGTGAGCTGAGAAAGAATCTGGAAGGCGGTTATCTTGTCTCTGATCCACACGCTCCGCTTCAGTATCGCTGGGGAGTGGTAAAGACACCATACAAGGCAACATGCCCGACATATTAATGACCGTTCAGCATTTTTTTCTGTACGTACATAATTATGCGGGTTGAACCACTTTCAGTTTAGTAAAGACTGGATAAGTTGACTATACTTGAGAGTGCTTTTCCTTTAATAACGAAAGAGACCATAGACTATGAAAATGAAAACTCAACTTACGCTTGCAACCGTTGTTGCTGCGGGCCTACTTGCATCGGGCTGTAGCCAGCAAATGGTTGCGCAACAGGCTGTTGCGCAGCAGGTCGCTCCGAAACCTGTTGTGAAAACGATAGTTGATTGCAGTAAGTGTAGAAGACCTGTTGTTAAACCACGCCCACGGCCTCGCCCGGCTACGAAGAAGTGCTGGCATGGTCGTAACGCGAAAGGGCAGTGCAACCCGAAACCTGGTAATCGATACACAAAGCCAAGGCCGTGTCCGGTTCCTAAGCCTGCTCCAATTTCTAAACCGGCTCCGGCTGTAAATCCTGATGCGCATACTCATCCAGCTATTCCGAATTGCACAAACTCTATTCGTCATGTGCATCCAAATGGTCGTCGCGCTCACTCTCACCGTTACTCCTGCCGTAAACCGGTTCGGCGGCAGCATCAGCAACAACGGTGCTGGTATGGACGTACTGCTCAAGGGCACTGCAGGCCAGCTCCGGTAAGACGTCACCAGCAGAAGCGGTGCTGGCATGGACGCAATGCTCAGGGGCAGTGCAGACCGGCTCCGATGCAACGTCGTCAGTATCCGTTGCCACGCCCCAAGTATCAGCGGGTAACTCCGGTCATACCTAAGGTGAAAGCGAAAGGAACTTACAGAGGCCCGATCAAGATTGATGGTGTACTGCAACAATATCAGCAGTAATCTTCTGTAATCACTGAAATCAACAGAGACCGGTATCATTTGGATGATGCCGGTCTCTTTATCTCTGTTCACTTTGCACTGATCGGTTTGTTCAGCCGGGGTTAGAGGAAAGCTGCTAGCCTAAAGTCTCGATAAATTCCAATAATGACTATAATAAAGTGGACTTTAAAATGAAGCGAAATATAAAAAGTGGCATGGCGATTATTATCGCGTCTATCATGGTGTCGGCCTGTAGCCACCAGCAAGTGGCACAAGTATCACCGGAGCCGATTGATGTGACTCCACCGGTTGTTCAAACTCCGGATCCGGTAGCCGTGATTCCTGCGCCAGAACCTTATCCGGATAAAATAATTCAGCCTGCACCTCTGCCTGCCCCGGTGGTAAAACCACAACCTGCTCCGGTTGTTAAGCCAAAACCGGCACCAGTAATGCCGACTTCAAGACCGGTTTATGTACCGCCAGTAAAAGCCAAGGGTAATTACCGTGGAGCGATTCCGATTAATCAGGACTTGCGGCAGCACTATCAGCGTTAAGGAGTCACTTGACCAGGTATCAGCGGAGTTTTGTCTTTTATTGACATCTATAAACAATATTTATTGTTTTTATTGGAAATAATGCTACATTTAATTCCGCTGGTACTGGTTTGGCAGATATCAGTCTTTGCTAAACGTGTGTGGGGTAAGTGATGCTGAGAAGTTTATCTATCAACAAAAATAATAGTTATCTATTCGCTCTGGCAATTTCAGGTCTGTTGGCAGCCGGACTATCAGGCTGTAGCAATAATGCGGTAAAGAATAAATCTGCTGCTGCATCCGGAGCGGTGGGTAAAAAATCTCCGGTTAGGCAGGAAGTCATTGTTATCAATAACAATAGTGCTGCTCCGGTGAAAGATAAACACCACATTGAATACGATAGAAAGCGGATGTGGTATAACCAGCAATGGATGGCAAGACGCGAGGCTGAAAAAAGGCATCGTTACAACTCACAAAAACAGCCACAACGGCCACAACAGTATACGCAGCCACAAGAACAGAGTACAACTTATACTGCTGTCCGCCTGCCACATTATAATAATCCGGCACAGATTGATTATGGTCAAGGGTATCAGCACCCGCAACCCCGTCGTCGTCCGGTTAGTGCGAATCGTACCAATCGTTATGTGGCCAATCGTTCGAGTCGGGCAAGTGTTAATCTGGCTGATCATCTGTCCCGGGCTGCCATTGCCAGAACTTATCAGCGGGTTCGTTATGATGGCCGCTATATTCCGATTGCTTATCCGATGGGCGATGTACCTGCCAGTATTGGTGTGTGTACGGATACTATTATCCGTTCCTATCGCCGCTTGGGTATTGACCTGCAGCAGTTGGTGCATGAAGACATGTCGCGTGCCTTTCATGTTTACCCGAATCTGGCCAAGTGGGGGCTGTCGGCACCTGATCCGAATATTGACCATCGTCGGGTACATAACCTGAAAGTATTTTTTGCTCGTCATGGTCGCCGTTTACCGATTACCAATAATCCGCTGGATTACCGGCCCGGTGATCTGGTAACCTGGGATTTACGTAATGGTGGTCAGGAGCACATCGGTATTGTTGTAAACCGGCGTTCGCCAGTTGATCCGAACCGCCACATGATAGTGCATAACATTGCGTATGGTGACAAGATGGAAGATGTACTGTTTTCCATGCCGATTACTGGTCATTATCGCTATTTACCCGGTAGAAACCAGCGTTGGCTGGCATCCCGTTAGGCAAATAACCCAATAATTTTTCTGCCAGGATGAGCCTCCGGGCATTTGACCGGAAGGCGGGTTTGGCTTTTAAGTGCTTATTTGTGACGAGATTTAATAATTTTTGCCGATGACGCTTCACTTTTCCTGAAAAAACCGTAGAATTGCGCGTTTACTTTTGGCAGAGCTGATCTGCTGACTGGCAATCGAACGGACATGTAGCACAGCTGTACATGGATTTTGCAAGCATGGGCGTTTTCAGTGTCCGCAGTAATATATTTAAGGTTCTTGATTTATGGTAGTAATTCGTTTGGCACGTGGTGGCTCCAAAAAGCGCCCATTCTACAATATTGTGGTAACCGATAAGCGTAAACCACGTGACAGTGGCTACATTGAGCGTCTCGGCTATTTTAATCCGATGGCCCGTGGTCAGGAAGTCCGTCTGCACCTTGAACAGGAACGTATTGCACACTGGCAGGCCAAAGGGGCTCAGCCCAGCGAGCGTGTGGCAAAATTACTGGGCGAAGCCGCCAAGACTGAAGCGGCAGCCTGATTAGCCCGGCTAAAACATGCAGCCTGGAAAAAATACCCTGATTACACTGGGCAAAATCAGTGGTGTCTTCGGTGTTAAAGGCTGGGTTAAGGTCTATAGTTATACCGCTGAGCGGGATAATATCCTGTCGTTTAAAACTTGGTATCTTTTCCGTGATCAGCAATGGCAACCGGTAAAAGTGTTGGCCGGTCAGCGTCAGGGTAAGGGGCTGGTTGCCAGTATTGAAGGTGTTACGGATCGTGAACAGGCCCTGTCTCTACAGGGAGCATTGATTGGTACGGTGCGTGAAGCATTGCCGGAGTTAACAGAAGATGAGTTTTACTGGTCGGATCTGATCGGTCTGGATGTGGTAACGACGGCGGATCAGGTCCTGGGTAAAATATCACATCTTTTCGAAACGGGAGCCAATGATGTCATGGTGGTTAAAGGTGATCGTGAACGCTGGTTGCCCTGGGTCATGCATGATGTAGTGAAGCGGGTTGATCTGGACAGTGGAACAGTTCAGGTGGACTGGGATCCCGATTTTTGAGGTATGAATGCGCTTTGATGTTATTACATTGTTCCCGGACTGGGTTAAGTCAGTCACCCGGAATGGTGTAGTTCGCAAGGCAGCAGAAAAAGGTCTGGTTAAGCTGGACTGTATTAATCCGCGTGATTATGCAACAGATGTGCATCGCACGGTGGATGACCGTCCTTATGGTGGCGGGCCGGGAATGGTGATGAAAGCGGATTGTCTGTTACAGGCAGTTGCTGCTGCCAGATTGATCAATAACGGCAAACTGATTTATCTCAGTCCACAAGGTCGCAGGTTATCACAGCCGGACGTAAAAAAACTGGCAGCAGAGGATCGTTTAATTCTTCTGTGTGGGCGTTACGAAGGTATTGATGAACGTGTGATTCAGCGGGAAGTTGATGCTGAATATTCCATTGGTGACTATGTCCTCAGTGGTGGTGAGCTGGGCGCAATGGTGCTGATTGACAGTGTTTCACGTTTACTGCCGGGTGTTTTGGGGCATAGCGAGTCCTCCGAGCAGGATTCATTCAGTGACGGATTGCTGGATTGCCCGCACTACACACGTCCTGAAGAGGTTGCCGGGTTGGGCGTACCCGCTGTACTGAAAAGCGGTGATCATGCTGCAATCGCCCGGTGGCGCAGAAAGCAGGCGTTAGGAATCACGTGGTTAAAGCGCCCGGATTTATTAGCAAACAGAATGTTACAGCCAGCAGATCAGTTCTTGCTGGATGAATACAGACAGGAATACAAGGTTTCTTTAGAGGTTGACCATGAGTAATATTATCCAGCAGTTGGAACAGGAACAAATGACTAGGGATATCCCGGATTTTGCCCCCGGTGATACCGTTGTCGTTCAGGTACGTGTAAAGGAAGGGGGTAAAGAGCGTCTTCAGGCTTATGAAGGTGTCGTCATTGCCAAGAAAAATCGCGGGCTGCACTCAGCATTTACGGTGCGCAAGATTTCTTATGGTGAAGGTGTTGAGCGGGTATTCCAGACCTATAGCCACAGTATCGCCGGTATTAGCGTAAAACGTCGTGGTGATGTGCGTCGCGCCAAGCTGTACTATCTGCGTGGTCGTACCGGTAAAGCGGCACGGATTAAAGAAAAGGTTTAAGTCTCCATTTGGTTTTGATTGGAAAATCAGCAGCGTAGTACATTTGTAACTGCGCTGCTTTTGTTTGTCTATAATTTTTGACGGGTTGTCCGAAACCGGGGTTTCGTTTGTCTGCCGGAACTGTACAAGGTTCGGAGATGGTCTTATGCTCTTGCTTTTTATAAAAATAATAAATAAGACCTATAAAATATGTTTGCAGCACTCCATATCCACAGCCACGATTTGTTAAGCGAGGGCTTTTAGGTGGCTGCCGACTTGAGCTTTGGTTCGCAGTTCATGAGCTTACCGGCTTGGCCTTTGCTGGCCGTTGTACTGTTTTTAATTCTGCTGTTAACCGTATTTATTTTCTGGCGCAGGCGTTCCGGAACGCAAAGCCGTCTGTTTCAGCAAAATGTCCTGGTTTCTGCGTTGCTGGATATCAATGAGTCAGCGGTGTTGGTGGATGAAAGGGGCGTTGTTGAATTTATCAATCCATCCGCTGAACAACTGTTCCGTTACAAAATGCCGAATGCCCGTGGTAAATTTTACAGCGATTTGTTTCATCTGGTTGACCCGGTCAAGAGCAGTCCGATTAATTGGCCGGAGCTGGGTAAATCATCACAGCAGATTTTATTCCGTGAGTGTTTGTTGAGCTGTTCCGGTGTGCAGGATCTGGAGGTCAGCTATCTGGTCAGACCGATTGTTATTAATCAGCATGATAATAAAGATGTACAGAATTACTTTCTGCTGCTGTTGCGTGATCAGGCGGAAGTGCGGGCCTTACGTGCGCACCTGAATTATCTGCAGACCAATGATTCGCGGACCAAGCTGTTGAATCGTAAGAGTTTTGAGCTGAAACTGAAAATTGCGCTGGATGAAGCCTGTCAGCGCGGTTTGAAACACTCTTTTTGTCATGTTTCGCTGGATCAGTTTAAGGTTGTAAATGATACCCTGGGACATAATGCCGGGGATTTGTTTATTGAACGAATCGCGGATTTGCTAAAAGCTTCCATTGATAAGGAGCACGATATCTTGGCCCGTATCGGCGGAGATGAATTCGGCATCCTGCTCCGTGAAGCCGAGCCGGTGCAGGCTCTGCGTAAAGCCGAGAAAATCAGAAAGACGCTTTCTGAGTACCCCTTTAAGTGGAATGGCCGGGTGCATACAATCACAGCCAGTATTGGTTTTGTACCAATTCATAAGAAATCCGGCACTCCTAATCGCTTACTCTCCATTGCTGATGCGACCTGTCGGGTGGCAAAAGAAAGGGGGGGGAACCGCCTCTACCTTTATCGCCCTGATGACGTTGAGATTCGTAAACACCGTGGGCAGCTGACCTGGATTGGTAAACTGAAAACAGCTTTTGAGTCAGGGCAATTCAAGCTGTATGCACAACCGGTTCACCCGCTGGAAGCACGGGAATTTCTCAAACCCTTTAGTCACTACGAAGTATTATTGCGGCTTTTTGATTGTGATGGCAAGTCGATTTCACCGGATGAGTTTATTCCGGCGGCAGAATATTATTCCATGATGCCAAAGCTGGATCGTTGGGTGGTCACTGAACTGCTGGCACTGCTTAAGCAACTGGATAGTAATCAGCACTGTGTCTTTGCGGTGAATTTATCAGGCCAGAGTCTGGATGATCCGACCTTTTTACATTTTGTGAAGGATGCTATCCACCGTGAGCATATCAGGCCGGAAATGCTCTGTTTTGAAATTACCGAGCGACTGGCGATTAATAATCTCGAACTGGCGCGTAAGTTTATTGATACACTGAAAAAGCTGGGCTGTAGTTTTTCACTGGATGATTTTGGTACCGGAGTAAATTCTTTCGGTTATCTGAAAGAGCTGCCGGTGGATTACCTGAAAATTGATGGCAGTTTTATTAAAGATATTGCAACCGATGATTTCGGACGTGCTATGGTGCAGTCTGTCAATCAGTTCGGGCAGCTAATGTCTGTGAAAACCATTGCCGAATATGTTGAAAATGATCAGATCATTGGTATTCTGCGTGATATGGGAGTTGACTATGGGCAGGGCTACGGTATTTCAAAACCGTTGCCGATTAATGAAATTATCGCGGCTCATCTGCCTGACAGTAAGCGTTGATAAAGTTAATTAAAAGGATTTCATCGGATTGGGTATGTGCTGATCCGGGGTTTGCTATGGCTGTGGAAAAGGAGAGGCGGATGAAAATCCACATTCTGGGTATTTGTGGCACCTTCATGGGAGGGATCGCATTGCTGGCGCGGGAAAAAGGTATTGCCGTCAGTGGGGCTGATGAAAATATTTATCCGCCAATGAGTACCTTGCTGACTGAACAGGGTATAACTATTACTGATGGCTATGCGGCTGAAGAGCTGTCTGCCGGACAGGATATTACCGTGGTCGGTAATGTTATGCGCCGGGGGCTGGCGGTGGTGGAAAGTCTGCTGAACCGGAATATGCGGTATACCTCCGGTCCGCAATGGCTGTATGAAAATATTTTGCAGGATCGCTGGGTGCTGGCAGTGGCGGGGACGCACGGTAAAACCACGACAGCCAGTATGCTGGCCTGGATACTGGAACATGCCGGTTTACAGCCGGGATTTCTGATCGGCGGCGTGCCGGAAAATTTCGGTGTTTCTGCCCGTCTGGGTAAGTCACCTTTCTTTGTGGTTGAAGCCGATGAATACGATACGGCTTTTTTTGATAAGCGTTCCAAGTTTGTTCACTACCATCCCCGTACGCTGGTGCTGAATAATCTTGAATATGATCATGCTGATATCTTTCCGGATCTGGCGGCGATTAAAACTCAATTCCATCATTTAATGCGTATGGTGCCGGGTAACGGGCTGGTGGTGGCTAATGGTCAGGATCAGAATCTTGCTGATGTCCGGCAGATGGGTTGCTGGACGCCGGTGGAAAGTTTTGCCAGTGGCAACTGGACAGCAGAGTATCTGCAGGCGGATGGCAGTGAGTTCCGGGTCTTGCTGGACGGTCAGGATTGTGGCGTGGTGAGCTGGGAAGCCATCGGTGAGCATAATGTGAATAATGCCTTGGCCGCCATTGCAGCGGCCCGCCATGCCGGGGTTCCGGTAAAGCATGCCATTGCGGCATTGGCCGGGTTTAAGGGGGTGAAACGGCGAATGCAGGTACGCGGACAGGTTGCTGGTATTACCGTTTATGATGATTTTGCCCATCATCCGACGGCGATAGCTATGACATTGGCGGGTTTGCGGGCAAAAGTGGGTAACAGCCGTATTATTGCACTGCTGGAACCACGTTCAAATACGATGCGTATGGGGGAGCATAAAGCGAAACTGGCAGGTTCACTGGCTGAGGCCGATGTTGTCTGGCTTTATCAGCCTGAAGGATTAAGCTGGCATTTGTCTGAAGTGGTGGCAGTTTTAGGGGAAAAAGGGCGGTTGGCTACGGATATTCAACAACTGGTTGAGGCAGTCGTTACTCATGTATTACCCGGAGATCATGTGCTGGTGATGAGTAACGGTGGTTTTGGTGGTATTCATGACAAATTACTGGCGGCTCTGGCTCAGCGGACATGAAACAAAAAACAATCACCCTGATAATGACCGGGGCATCCGGTGCCGGGTACGGGCTGCGTTTACTGGAACAGTTGCTAAGGCTGAAACACCGGGTTTACTTGCTGATTTCCCGCCCGGCCTTATTAGTGATTAATACCGAAACTGACCTGAAATTACCCGGCAGAATGCAGGATGCACAACAGTTGCTGGCAGCACGGTATCAGGCGGCAGACGGCCAGCTGCAACTTTTCGAGCGTGAACAATGGATGGCACCGATTGCCAGTGGCAGCAGTGTCGCGGATGCTATGGTGGTCTGTCCATGTACCACCGGAACGCTGTCCGCGATTGCTTGTGGCAGTAGCCGGAATTTAATTGAGCGGGCTGCGGACGTTACGCTGAAAGAGCGTAAAAAATTGATTCTGGTGGTGCGTGAAACCCCCTTTTCAGAGATTCACCTGGAAAATATGTTAAAGTTGGCGCGTATGGGGAGTGTAATACTGCCTGCTAATCCGGGGTTTTATCACCGTCCCGCTACGATAGATGAACTGATTGATTTCATGGTGGCCCGTATTCTGGATCATTTGGCGATTGATCATGACTTGTTGCCTCGTTGGGGTCATGAATGTGAATGAATACCTCGCGGATCAGCAGATTTTTCCAGGGTAACAATACCTTGTTAAAACAATTTTATTGATTAAAAGAACAGGAGCTTGCAAATGGCAACTCAAGACATTGGTGCGCAACAATTTAATGACGTTATTACCAATAATAATATCGTCATTGTCGATTTCTGGGCCGAATGGTGCGGGCCGTGCAAATCATTTGCGCCAATCTATGAAAAAGTTTCAGAGCGGCATGAAGATATTGTGTTTGCCAAGGTGAATACTGAGCAGGAACAGGAGCTGGCCGGGCATTTCCAGATCCGCTCAATTCCGACTCTGATGATTTTTCGTGAGCAGATAGTGTTGTTTGCCCAGCCCGGTATGCTGGCTGAAGAACAGCTGGAAGAAGTGATCAGCAAGGTGCGTGAAGTTGATATGGACAAAGTGCATGAAGAAGTCGCCAAACAGGAGCAGCAGTAACCCTTCCCTCACCGTTTTATTGTGTACAGGCCGGGAGTCCGTTGTGATAACTCCCGGCTTTTTCACAGAACTTCAGTTCCATCCGGCTTTCAATGTTCAACCTTGCCATTGCTCGTCGGTTTTTTCAGTGCCTGCAGCCAGTTGCGCTGGTTTTGCTGATCAATCAGCAAATAGGTGATATAGCCGGTACTGCTGGCCAGAAAGGCCGGAATAAACACGTCGGCATCCAGTGCAAGGTAGGCACAACCTGCTGTTGCCAGAGGCAGGATAACAATACCCGGAACCGTGCGGGTATAATCCCGGCGCAGTGACAACCGGTCGATAATCATCCATGACCCGCTGGTAAACAGAAAGGCAACCAGCCAGGCCGGTAACAAATCTGTGGGCCGGTACAGGAAAATTGCCAATGGCACCAGCAATGTTGCCAGCCAGCTTGCCCCGCGTACAATCCGATAGGAAGGTTGGGACGGCTGTTGAATATGCGGCAGGTGGCCGCCAATGTAACCACAAGCCGCGATGGTTGCGACCATGACAGGTGTTGCATTGGTCAATTGATAACTAAGAAAACCAGCGCCGAGACCGACTACTGTTGCAGCCATATTTTGTATTAGAAAGCCCATTATTATGTCCCCGGTTTTTATTTTATGGATACTGATGAACTATCTGCCCGTATAGCTCATCACTCATCATAGTTATGTCTACTTATAATACATGGACCGGGGGAGATTGTCTTTGTTCAATGATATCCGGGTGAAATGCTGTCAGGCGGGATAGGCCAGTTACGCTGAAAGCCCGCAACCTTTACGGTTGCGGGCTACAAAATATCTTGCATTAGAAAATACCCTTAACTGTTAAACTTAATCAACAGGGACATGCACCCGATTAGTGGTATCAGCCATGACATAAAAATCCCGTTTGCGGGTTTTATTGCCTCTGCGCACTTCAGCGGTATAACGTCCCGGTTTTATGGAATGCAAGGTAATGGAATGACGATTGCTTCTGATTGGTTTATAACCCGGATCATTCACCCGGTAGATTTTCCATTCTACCGGCTCAAAGGCCGGGCCGTTATCAATCGTTGCAATCAACCTTACCTTGGCGGTGTTGCTGTCTGCCCATGCTGCTGCACTGGCGCTGCTGAAACCCATAAATATCGCAGCTGCCACCATTAGTTTTAATGTCATTTTCATTATTCACTCCTTGATTTGATCAGGTTTTTCGGCTGAACGGTCAGCTTCAAACTTGAGTGTTCCCTCGAAAACATCCTGTCTATAAGTTGGAGTTACGTTTTTTATTAATGTTCCATTCAGTTTTATAACAATTTTTTATCGTGGAAATTAACGTTATATAAATTACAGCCAACTATTAATCGAAAATCCGGAACCCCAGACTGCAATAACGTTTTGCCTTCTGAGTCCGTTGACTTGAGTGTGGAACAATTCGTGTAAAAGTGGCGGGGAAACAGGTTGGATGAACCTTTCTACTGGATGAATGGGGGTATAAGTGGGGAATGCCCGGATAGTCTCCGGACACCGGTTTGGTAATAAATTCAGTTAGTTTCGCCGACTAAAAGAATCAATTCGCTTGAGTTTTGTTTAATCCATGTGCAGCATTTCTGCGGCCAGGGTGCGGGTTGCATCCGTGAGCTCAATGCCGCCGATCATGCGGGCAATCTCCTCAATCCGGCTCTGGTGATCCAGTTGAGTGATAGCCGTGCTGGTTGATGTTTTTGCCTTATTTTTCCGGATTAAATAATGCTGGTGCGCCTGTGAGGCGACCTGTGGCAGGTGCGTGACACATAAAACCTGGCGGTTATGGCTCAGTGTGCGTAACTGACGACCGACGACTTCGGCAGTACCACCACCAATCCCGGTATCGACTTCATCAAAAATCAAAGCGGGCAGGGTGAGTTTCTGGGCGGCAATCATCTGGATTGCCAGACTGATCCGGGATAATTCACCACCGGATGCCACTTTCGTCAGAGGTTTCAGTGGCTGCCCCGGATTGGCACTGACCATAAATTCAATCTGATCCTGGCCGTAAGGGGAAAAGCTGTGCTTATCGTGGTTGACCTGAATTTCAAAATGTCCACCCTGCATTCCCAGTTCCTGCATGGCTTTACTTACGCCCGATGAGAGTTTTTTTGCAGCCTTCCAGCGTCTGGCCGAAAGTTTCTGTACCTGTTGACGGTATTCATCCGCAGCCTGATCCCGTTGTTGTTGCACAGCGTCAATATCGTAGTCATCGCTTTCCAGTGTTTTCAGCTCTGCCTGTAGCTGAGCCAGATGATCCGTAAGCTGTTCCGGTTCTATGCGGTGCTTGCGGGCAATGGTGCGGATTTCGGCGATACGTGCTTCCACCCATTGCAGGCGTTGCGGGTCGAGCTCCGGTTCGCGGATATAGTCACGCAACAGGTAGGCGGCCTCCTGTAGCTGGATCTGGGCGCTGTTCATTAATTCCAGTGGCGCTTCCAGTCGGCTATCCAGTGTGGTTAGCGGAGTAAGATGCTGAATTTGCTGGTTCAGCGATGAATACAATGATGGTTCCGCTTCGTAAAGCTGCTGGTAACTCTGTTCACTGACCGTTTGCAGCTGTTCGGCGTTAGCCAGCCGGTTGAGCTCTTCATCCAGGCTGAGTAATTCGCCCGTTGCCAGCGCCAGATTTTCCAGTTCCTGGCTTTGAAAACGTAATAGATCAATGCGTTCCTGATGCTGCTGATTTTCGCTGCTCAGGGTATGCAGGCGTTCGTCCAGCTGTTTCCAGTGTTTCCAGTGACGCTGTGTGGTTTCCAGCAGCTTTTCATTGTCAGCGAAGTCATCCAGCATCTGTCGCTGGGCCTCTTTTTTCATCAGTGACTGGTGTTCGTGCTGACCATGAATATCGACCATCTGTTCACCCAGTTCGCGGATCAGGGCCAAGGTGACGGGGGAGCCATTGATAAAGGCGCGGGACTTGCCAGTGGCTGCAATCACCCGGCGCAGAATACATTCCTCGTCCTCATTGTCCAGTGACTGTGCTTCCAGCCATTGCCGGGCGTGCGGGGTGTGATGGATATCGACTGTGAGGGTGATTTCCGCTTTTTTGGCACCGTGGCGGATGGTGCTGCTGTCCGCCTTGTCACCAAGCACCAGACCAATGGCATCCAGCAGAATGGATTTTCCTGCACCGGTTTCGCCAGTCAGTGCGGTCATGCCCGGCTGTAATTCAAGATCCAGCTCATCAATAATGGCAAAGTTCCGGATGTGAATGTGGGTCAGCATTACGGTTGTGTTCCCCAGTGTAATTTTGAACGCAGTATCTGGTAATAATCATAATTCGGTGGATGCAACAGGTGCATCTTTTCCTGATAGGACTGAATCACGATGCGGTCACCGGAAATCAGTTCAATATTATGATGGCCGTCAAACGAAACCCGTGAGTCCACCCGGCGCTGGCGGCACAAACTGATTTCAATGGTACTGTTATTGCTGATGACCAGTGGGCGGCTGCTCAGGGTATGCGGGCAAATCGGCACCAGAATCGTCGCATCCAGCGAGGGGTGCAGTATTGGGCCGCCACTGGATAGGGCATAGGCTGTGGAACCAGTGGGAGTGGAAATTATCATACCGTCCGCCCGCTGGGTGGTGACAAAAGTGCTGTCAATAAAAGTGGTGAATTCAATCATGCGGATTTCATTACGCGAGTGCAATACAATATCATTGAGCGCGGTACCTTCACCCAGTAATTGGCCGTCACGATAGATTTCGGCGTACAGCAGGCAGCGTTGTTCCTCGTGATAATGGCCCTGAAAAATCTCGCTCAGCTGGCTGGTCATTTCCACAGGTGAAACATCAACCAAAAAGCCCAGTCGTCCCAGATTCACCCCGATCATCGGCAGGTTATAAGGCGCAAGCAGGCGACCTGCATTGAGCAAGGTGCCGTCACCCCCGACCACAATTGCCAGATCCGCCTGACGTGCAATCTGCTGATCATCGGTGGCCTCCAGGTGAAGAATCCTTGCCGCCGGACGAGAAGCCAGCACATGACTACCGCGTTCCAGCAGAAACTGATATAACACCTGCAGGGTTGAGGTAACAGCGTCGCCATTCCGTTTGGAGAAGATTCCGATAGTCGAGAATGGATTCATGGTATGTTCTGCCTGTCACTGATGGTCGTTTAATTTAAGTGTGTGTATGGTATATGAGTATACGTGGATGACACCCAGCCTGTATAAATATCTGCGATTTCCAAAATAATCAATAAGTTCGGAGAGCTGAGGCCATGACAACTGATAGACAACCGGAAACACTGACAGAGCGTGCCCAGCACATTCTGAAAGTTCTGGTTGAGGGCTACATCCAGGATGGTATTCCGGTCGGTTCACGGACACTGGCCAAACGCAGCGGCTTGTCGCTGAGTGCTGCAACCATCCGTAATGTGATGGCGGATCTTGAGGAAGCCGGTTATATTCGCGCACCGCATACTTCCGCCGGGCGCATTCCCACTTCACAGGGCTATCGGTTGTTTGTTGATTCACTGGTTCAGGTCAAACCGCTGGAAGCGGTGGCGCTGGATCACTTACAAGGCCAGCTCAATGCCGGTCAGGACACCACTACACTGGTGCAGTCGGCTTCTACTCTGTTATCCAGAGTCACCTCATTGACCGGACTGGTTACGATTCCACGGCATGCTCCTGCTGCAATCCGCCAGGTGGAATTTCTGCGCCTGAGTGAAAAACAGGTGCTGGTGATTCTGGTGCTGAGCCGCAATGAAGTACAGAACCGGATTATTCAGCTGGAAAAGGATATTGCTGCTCCGGAGTTGCAGCAGGCTGCCAACTTTCTCAATGAATGTCTGGTCGGCAAGGATGTGCAGTCCGCCCGCCAGACACTGCTGGATGAAATGCGTCAGCACCGCCGGGAAATGGATGCCCTGATGCTGTCGGCGATTGAACTGGGTGAGATGGCTTTTGCTGATATCGGCAGTGGTAGTGAAGAAGATTATGTCATTGCGGGTGAAACCAACCTGATGAGTTATGATGATTTGTCGGATATCGACAAGCTGCGTGAGCTGTTCAGTGCCTTTACCCGTAAACGCGATATGCTGGAATTACTGGATAAAAGTATTCAGGCGGAAGGGGTACAGATTTTTATCGGCAGTGAGTCCGGTTATGAAGTATTCGGCGACTGTAGTCTGGTGACTGCACCCTACACCATAGGAGATGATCAGCTCGGCGTACTGGGGGTCATCGGCCCTAAACGTATGCCTTATGAAAGTGTGATTCCGGTGGTCGATGTCACGTCCAAACTGCTGAGCATTGCTCTCAGTCGTTCATACTGAATCCGGCAGCCTGGGTTCTGCTTTTTTTTACAGTTCCCCGTCTTCCATCACGGGATCACCGCTGCAGGTGTTTCAGGCGTTCCCCCAGTTTTTGCAGAGCTTCATCCTTTTGCAGCAGTGCCCGGTTCTTAACGGATACCTGCTGGTTCAGTTGTTCAATCATCCGTTCCTTGAGCTGGATGACTTTTTCCGCATTAATCAGTTTGGCTGTCTGATTGGCATTTTTGGCCAGTTGCTGCAAGTCGCTTTTCAGCTGACTGAGTTGCTGATGCAGTGTCTGATGATCCTGTCTTAGCTGTGTGTTCAGTTGCTCTTCCTGTTTCTGTTGGTTACTCAGCTTGTCCAGGCTGGTGATAATCTGCTGATCTGCTACTTGAGCCTGTTTTGACAGTACCTGGGTCTGGCCGAGTTGCTCCGTGAGGGCAGAGAAGCGTTCCAGTAGTTGCTGATAAGTGTTTTGTGCCTGTTTCGACAGGTCATGTGCCTGGTCGGACTGTTCCGTGAGCGTGACCAACTGCTCTTGCAGTTGTTGATCTGCCTTTTGTAATTCGGCTGCCATGTGTTCGAAGAAGTTTTGTGACTGATGAAGACCTTTGGCCAGTGCAGTACCTTGTTGCAATAATTGTTGATCCGCCTGGCCGGTTTTGGCGAATTGTTCCTGCAGCTCATGCAGCTGTGCGAGAACTTGTTCGCTGTGTTGCTGTGAGGCACTGTTTTCTTGAGTGGCTGTCAGTTGCTGGCTGATCTGCTCAAGTTGTGTACTCAGCTGTGTCGTTTGTTGTTCTGCCAGCTCTTTGGTTTGTGCCGAGGCATCCAGCTGGCCGTTAATCAATGTCAGTTTTTCCTGCAGCAAATTATTTTGTTCATGGGTGGCGGCTTCGACCATTCTGGAGATCAGCTTGATTTGACGTTGCAGATCGCTGTGTTGCTGCTGGGTTTCGGCATGTGCTTTTTCCATGTGTGTGCCCAGAGATTGTATGTGGTCTTCACTCAGCTGTTGTTGTTTATCCAGAATAGCCTGCTGGCTCTGGTCCAGCCGTTGTTGCCAGTTTTCGCCGGTTTTATGCAGCGTCTTTCGGATCTGTGCCATACTCTGTGCAAAATGTTCCTGCAGCTGTTCGTTCTGGGTGCTGATTGCGGTTTCGTAGGTCGTCTTGTGTTCTCCCAGCTGGTGGTAGAAGGTTTCATGGCGATCCTGCTGCTGTTGTTCTTCCGCTTCCAGTCGTTGTTGCAGAAGGCCGAGTTGTTCTGTCATCAACTGTTCTGTGGCGGCAATACCCTGTTCACGTTGTGCCAGCCGGATTTCCCGCTCGCTGAAGGTCTGGCTGTGCTCCGTCAGTTGTTGTTCATGTTTCAGCAGGGCGGTTTCCTGCTCGCTCAGCTGTTGTTCGCGTTGCAGCAGGATCTGCTCATGTTGCTGTTGCAAGGTCGTTTGCTCATTGATCTGTTTTTCCCGTTCCTGTGTGGCGGTTTCTTTTTTCAGCAACAAGGCTTCCTGTTCCTGAGCCAGTGTTGATTGCTGGTGTAGTTGTGCCTCCTGTTGCTGAATGATGGTGGACTTTTTCTGCAGCTGTTGATGGAGCTGGCTGATGTGGGCATCTTTATCTTTCACCGTCTGATGCAGTTCGCTGAAATCGCGGCTTTGTTCATCAAAGGTCCGCTGTTGCTGCAGCTGGGTTTCTCCCAGTGTTTCCAGCTGCGTTTGTAACTGCGTCATCTGTTTGTCGCGACAGGCAATTTCCTGATCCCGTTCCTGAAGCTGTACAAACTGGGCATTAATCTGTTCTTCGCGCCGTTGTAGCTGCTCCTCGTGACTGGCAATGATTTGATCACGTGCCTGTATCTGGCGGTCTTTCTCCTGAATCAGGTCATCGCGCTGACGCAACAGGTGTTCATGTTTCAGCGTATTCTGTTCTTTCTCATGCAGAATCCGGGTGTGTTCGGCCAGCTGTTCATTGGTGCTGCTGTGCTGTTCAATCCTTTCTTCAATCAGGCGGTCACGTTGGCGTAATTGTTCTTCGTGCTGCTCAATAACTTTTTCGTGCTTGTGCTGTAAGGTTTCCAGGCTTTCCAGGCGCTGATTGAGCTGGGTGATCAGCTTCTCACGTTCCAGCAGCTGTTGGTCACGGACACTGATTTGCTGATCACGTTCATTCAGCAGTTGTTCCTGTTCGTGGCTTTGTTTTTGTTTTTCATTGATCCACTGGTTAAGTTCATGGACCTGGCGAGCATAGTCCTGTAGCGAGTGGTCACGCTTGCCAAGTTGCTTGTCGCGGTTTTCCAGCTCGCGGTCGCGCTTGTCCAGATGGCGTTCTTTTTCTTCCAGCTGACGGTCACGCTGTTTGATCTGTTCTTCGCGTTCACGCAGATTCTTTTCGCTGTAATGGACGTTCTGCTCCATATCCAGCAGACGTTTTTCCAGTACACGCATCAATTCGTCACGTTCGCGGATGGTCTGATCACGATCCTGAATAACGCGATCACGTTCCTGCAACCGGCCTTCAAACTGCAGGAATTTTTCCTGATAGCCGTTTTCCTCGATATGCGTTTTCTGCAGGACTTCTTCTTTGTTGTGCAGTAATTGTTCGCGTTTGGCGAGTGCGTGTTCCAGATCCTCAATGACAGAGTCACGGTTGTGCAGGCGGGTGGACAGCTGTTTAATCTGTTGCTGAGCTTCGTGCAGGCTGGCATTTAGCGTATCAATGGTTTCAATGATACTCTCCCGGTCTCCGGTGGTCAGAAACCGGTTGCCCTTAATTTTTTCAAGTAACGATGCTTGCTCTGTGCTCATAATTTTATTGTTCTTATTCAGTAAGTTCAGCAGCTTACTGTAACACAGTTTGTTTAATGAGAAATTAAAGTTATACCCAATAAATTCAGCTGAACAACACTGCCCGGGTTAATCGATCACGGGTGCGCATACCCCCTGTTTTTCTGGTATAATTCGCGGATTCTTTTAGCTGCGGAACAACGAAAAATATGGCTGACTTCGCCAAGGAAATTCTCTCGGTCAATCTCGAAGATGAAATGCGCCAGTCTTATCTGGACTATGCGATGAGTGTGATCGTCGGACGCGCCCTGCCTGATGCCCGTGATGGCCTGAAACCGGTGCACAGGCGAGCCTTGTACGCGATGGGTGAACTGAATAACGACTGGAATAAGCCCTATAAGAAATCAGCACGTATTGTCGGTGATGTTATCGGTAAATATCACCCGCACGGCGACACCGCAGTCTACGATACCGTAGTACGTATGGCACAGCCGTTTTCGCTGCGTTACATGCTGGTTGATGGTCAGGGTAACTTCGGTTCGGTGGACGGTGATGCTCCAGCTGCAATGCGTTATACCGAAATCCGCATGTCGAAAATCGCTCATGAGTTAATGGCGGACATTGACAAGGAAACGGTTGATTTTGTTGATAATTATGATGGTTCCGAAAGTGAGCCGTCTGTCTTTCCGACCCGTGTGCCCAATCTGCTGGTCAATGGTTCCTCCGGTATCGCGGTGGGCATGGCGACCAATATTCCGCCACATAATCTGGGCGAGGTGGTGAATGCCTGCCTGGCAATGATTGATAAGCCGGACATCGCCATTGAGGAGTTGATGGAAATTCTGCCGGGGCCGGATTTTCCGACAGCGGGCATTATCAATGGCGCACGCGGCATTCGTGACGCCTACCGTACTGGTAAGGGACGGATTTATGTGCGTGCCCGTGCTGATATTGAGGCACATGAAAAAACCGGGCGTGAGACGATTATTGTCACCGAATTGCCGTATCAGGTGAACAAGGCGAGGTTGCTGGAAAAAATCGCTGAACTGGTCAAGGACAAAAAGCTGGAAGGGATTTCCGAATTGCGTGATGAGTCGGATAAGGACGGCATGCGCATGGTGATTGAGTTAAAGCGTGGCGAATCCGGTGAGGTGGTGCTCAACAATCTGTACAAGCAGACCCAGATGCAGAGTGTGTTCGGTATCAATATGGTTGCCTTGCTGGATGGTCAGCCCCGGTTACTGAATCTGCATCAGGTACTGAATGCTTTCCTGCGCCATCGCCGTGAAGTGGTGACCCGGCGCACCATTTATAATCTGCGTAAGGCACGGGAACGGGCGCATATCCTCGAAGGTCTGGCCGTTGCATTGTCCAATATCGACGAGATTATCCAGCTGATTAAAAATGCTGAAAGTCCGGCCATTGCGAAAGAGGGGCTGATTGCACGGGGCTGGAATCCGGGGATTGTCAGTGAGATGTTGACCCGTGCCGGTGCAGATGCCTGTCGTCCGGAGGAGCTGGGTGAGCATTTTGGGCTGCGTGAGGGTGAATACTGGTTGTCTGAAGCACAGGCGCAGGCGATTCTGGAATTGCGTCTGCACCGCCTGACCGGGCTGGAAAAAGACAAGATTCTCAATGAATACCGTGAATTGCTGGCGCGGATTGAGGATTTGCTGGATATTCTGGCTGATCCGGAGCGGCTGATGCAGGTGATTCGTGATGAACTGACCGAGTTGCGCAATGATTTTAATGACGAGCGCCGTACTGAAATTAATCCGATTGGCGAAGATCTGAATCTGGAAGACCTGATTGCTGATGAGGAAGTGGTGGTGACATTATCGCATGCCGGTTATGCCAAGGCGCAGCCGCTGGATACCTATCGTGCCCAGCGGCGCGGCGGGCGTGGTAAGGCCGCAACGACCATGAAGGAAGAGGATTTCATTGAAAAACTGTTTGTTGCCAGCACACATGATACTATTCTCTGTTTCTCCAGTCGCGGGCGTATGTACTGGCTGAAAGTTTATCAGTTGCCGATTGCCAGCCGTAACTCACGCGGACGGCCGATGGTGAATTTGCTGCCGCTGGAAGAGGGTGAGCGGATTAATGCCATTCTGCCGATCCGTGAATATGCCGAAGGCTGGTATGTGTTTATGGCGACCTCAAATGGTACGGTGAAGAAAACCCCGCTGCGTGACTTCTCACGACCACGGACTGCCGGGATTATCGCCATTGATCTGCGTGATGATAATCATCTGGTCGATGTGGCGCTGACTAACGGTGATAATGATGTCATGCTGTTTGCTTCTTCAGGCAAGGCGATTCGCTTCGATGAGAAGGCGGTTCGGCCAATGGGGCGGACGGCTGCCGGGGTGCGTGGCATTAAAATGGATGACGGGCATACGGTGAATGCGCTGATTATTCTGGGTGAAGATGGCCACATTCTCACCGCCACTGAAAATGGCTATGGTAAACGTACCCACATGGATGAATTTTCCCGTCAGGGCCGTGGCGGTATGGGAGTAATCGCGATCCAGACTTCCGAGCGTAACGGTGCCGCCGTCGGTGCGGTTCAGGTGTGTGAGGACGATGAAATCATGTTGATCACCAATGGTGGTACGCTGGTGCGTACCGAGGTGAAGCAGATTTCAGTGGTCGGACGCAATACCCAGGGGGTGACACTGATCCGGCTGACTTCGGGTGAGCAGCTGGTACAGATTGCGCCGATTCCGCAGACTGGTGAGGAAGAGGCGGCTGGTTCGGAGGCGGATGCCGTCAGTGAAGTTGCTGATAAGGCCGAACAGCAGTCAGCCGGTGAAGATACGTCCGCCGCAGACGATACCGTACAGGACGATTAACGTGAGCCGTGTCTATAATTTTAGTGCCGGACCTGCGGTGTTACCGGAAGCTGTGCTGGAACAGGCGCGGCAGGAATTGACCGACTGGCAGGGCACGGGCATGTCGGTGATGGAAATGAGTCATCGTGGCAAGGCGTTTACGGCAATTGCAGAACAGGCGGAGGCCGATCTGCGTGAATTACTGGCGATTCCGGCTAATTACCAGGTGTTGTTCCTACAAGGTGGGGCCAGCAGCCAGTTTGCAATGATTCCAATGAATCTGCTGCGTGGTCACAGTAAGGCGGATTACGTCAATACCGGGGACTGGTCGCGCAAGGCGATAGCCGAGGCAAAACGTTACGCTAAGATAAACGTGGTGGCCAGCAGCGAGGCCGGTCATTTCACTGATATTCCGGATTTTGCGGCTTGGCAGTGTGATACTGAGGCGGCGTATCTGCACTACACGCCTAATGAAACCATTCGCGGTGTAGAATTTGGCTGGATTCCGGAGACGGGCGAAGTGCCATTGGTGGCAGATATGTCTTCAACCTTGTTGTCGCGGCCATTGGATGTCAGCCGTTTCGGGCTGATTTATGCTGGCGCACAAAAGAATATCGGCCCGGCAGGGCTGACGATTGTGATTGTGCGGGATGATCTGATCGGTCACACGCTGCCCGGTACGCCGACGATGTTTGACTATGCTGTACATGCCATAGTCGGCTCAATGTATGATACGCCACCGACTTATGCCTGGTATATGGCCGGACTGGTGTTTCAGTGGCTGAAAATGCAGGGTGGTTTATCGGTGATGGCTGAAGTGAATCAGCGTAAAGCGGAAAAGTTGTATCAGGCCATTGATCAGTCGGATTTTTATCATAATCCGGTGCGCAAAGATTGCCGCTCGTGGATGAATATACCATTTACACTGGCTGATCCGGCACTGGATCAGCGTTTCCTGGCCGAGGCGGAAGCAGCGGGGTTGGTGGCGTTAAAAGGTCACCGTGATTTGGGCGGTATGCGGGCCAGTATTTATAATGCGATGCCGGAAGCCGGTGTGGAGGCGCTGGTGGTGTTTATGCAGCACTTTGAGCGCCGGGTTTGATGTCGTGAGGGGATTAAATGAATAACGATCTGCTGGCATTGCGTGAGCGTATTGATGCGCTGGATACCCGGATTCTGGCGTTGCTGAATGAGCGGGCGCAGTGCGCTGAAGAGGTGGCGCGTACCAAGCTGGCCGAAGACCCTGATGCCAAATTCTATCGCCCGGAGCGGGAAGCACAGATTCTGACCCGGATGCAAAAACTGAATCAGGGGCCGCTGCGTAATGAGCAGGTTGCGCATTTGTACCGTGAGATCATTGCCTCCTGTCTGGCGCTGGAGGAGTCGATGTGTATCGCCTATCTCGGGCCACAAGGCACGTTTACCGAAGAGGCGACCTTAAAGCATTTTGGTCAGGCGGTGGCAACCAGGCCGGTATCAGCGATTGATCAGGTGTTTCGCGAGGTGGAGTCGGGACGGGTGCGTTATGGTGTCGTGCCGATTGAAAATTCAACCGAGGGTGTGGTTACGCATACCCTGGATATGTTTATGCAATCCGGGTTGCGGATTTGTGGTGAGATCAGTTTGCGCATCCGCCAGAATCTGATGGGGAAAACCACGGATTTGTCCACGGTACAACGGGTGTATTCTCACCAGCAGTCGCTGGCGCAATGCCGGGAGTGGCTGAACCGACACCTGCCGCAGGTTGAGCGGATTCCAGTCAACAGTAACAGTGAAGCTTCGCGCCTGTGTGCGGAAGATGTTGAATCAGTGGCGATTGGCCCGCGTCAGGCGGCACAAATTTACAATCTGCAGCTGATTCATGCCGGGATTGAAGATAACTCCAGTAATACCACGCGCTTTCTGGTGATTGGCGATCAGGTGGTCGGGGCCAGCGGCAAGGATAAGACTTCCCTGTTGGTATCCACTCCTAACCGTCCGGGGTCACTGTTCCAGATCCTGAAGCCGCTGGCGGACAATGGTGTGGACATGACCCGCATTGAATCCCGACCGGGGCGCAATACCAATTGGGAGTATATGTTTTTCCTAGATGTTCTGGGGCATGAACAGGATGCATCGGTGCAACAGGCATTAAAACGGCTGCGCGAAGAGGTGGATCTGGTGCGGGTACTGGGGTCTTATCCGTTGGCGATCAGGTAGTCATTAATGGCCGTAATCACCGTTTTGCTGCGGATGTATTTTGGCGGTGTCAGCGCCTCAGCAGCCCGGTCACCATTAAAGCCAAACCACCAATGCCGAACCCCCAGCTAATCAATGACACCCCCATCACCGCCGGTAATAATGGTGAAGCCGTGGTTAGTGTCGCCGTAATCAGTAAGGCTCCTCCAGCCACGGTGAGTACAGTGCTGCGCTGATTGCGCGCCATTTGTTGTTGCAACTGTTCCAGTTGTTGTGATTCCCATTGCATTTTTAGCTGCTGCTGATTGGTTTTTTCCACCACGTCAAACAGCAGATTGGGCATGTGTGGCAGGTTTTCCAGAAATTTTGGCAGGTTATACCGTGCGCCTTTCAGCAAGGCCCGCACACCGACTTGCTCATCAATCCAGCGTTGAATAAAGGGTTTAGCCGTTGTCCACAGATCCAGCTCTGGATACAGCTGGCGGCCCAGTCCCTCAATATTCAGCAGTGTTTTTTGCAGCAGTACCAGTTGTGGCTGGACTTCCATATTAAAGCGGCGGGCGGTCTGGAATAAACGCAACAGCAGGTTGCCGAAAGAAATCTGGCTGATCGGTTGCTGGAAAATGGGTTCACACACTGAACGAATGGCTGATTCAAATTCATCCACCCGTGTGCTGGCCGGTACCCA
>PDWJ01000442.1_pt1 | contig 67318 bp, 50 predicted proteins | sample 1430881 | NCBI WGS metagenome assembly PDWJ01 (sample SAMN01162460, study PRJNA174530) | Oral metagenome, whole genome shotgun sequencing project. | biome: Marine environment; feature: Marine mammal; material: Swab sample of the gingival sulcus; isolation source: swab sample of gingival sulcus... | reverse complement strand
GGCAGAGTAATCTTAAGCAGAACGAGAAGGAGGAGCTGCCGGCGCACGTCTTCAAGCTGGGGTACACCTCCAGGTCGCGGAGCCTGAAGCAGGTGCTGAGGCTGGTCTTCATCGACGAGAAGGGGCGCGAGGTGGAGACGCAGCTGGACTTCGCGGTGGAGGAGAAGCGGTTCCCAAAGTTCAAGGTTGGGGATATCCAGTACGAGGAGTCCGAGGTGAAGTTCGGAGAACCCGGCATAAAAGTCAGCATCTTCCTGGACATAGAGGAGGGGGACTACAACGTGGACACCAACTACAGGATTCGCTTCCGGCAGAAGGCGGGGCGAGGGGAATTGTTCCGTGGAGATCCCGAGCATTCTCTTGCCTACGATGCGTACTACACAATTGGCCGGGAGGAGATGGAGCGGGGCGAGATAGTCCTGACATATAAATCGCGCTGCCATAACGTGGAGAATGCGGTTGAGGAGCACCCCATGCACGAGGTGGATTTCACCGTGAAGGATAGCCATGGGCAGACCGCCGATGGTATGTTCAGCATCAGGAGCGCGAAGCAGAGCCATAAATTCTCTGTCAAGTTCGATAAACACCCGGAATACAAAAGAGAAAGAAATGGCCTGATAGCTCAGCTTGGGACGGCGGAGGGGGAATTCATCGTGGAGGGTGACCCCGATATGAAGGCTTCAAAATATACTATATCCTTCAGAAATTTACAGCCGAGAAGGCGTGATGATGATATTGTATATCTATATCCAGTAGGTAAAGCAGATGCAACCACCATGAAGGAGGGGATAGAGTATGATCTTACCTACAAGGATTTTTCCATTTCGATTCATCGTGAAATAGATACAAGCTTTGCTCCTGTTCGTGGAGGCAGTGTATCCTTGGAATTCATATTCAAAGAGCGATTATATGATGATAAATGGTCGCATAGTTTAAAGCATCAGTATTATTATAAATGGCGATGAGCAGTGAGGGTTTGTGGATGGGGCGATGCGTTGGCATCTCATTTGCGAGATACAGAATGAGTGGAAAGAATTGGAACCATCGAGTTGCGGTGGTATGTGAAATAAAAACAAGGATACGCCATGAGAACGGTTCGTATGGTACTGATGGCGCTGCTGGCGGTGGCGGCGTGCATGGGGACGGGGTGCAAGAAGGAGAAGAAGAAGGAGCTCTTTAGCATCCGGGTGGACCAGACGGCCATCCGGACTAGGAATGGCAGGTTCACCATCAGGCTGGACCTGCTGGCGCCGGGGGAGACGGTCGTGGGGGCGGGCGTGCCGAAGGAGGGGGAGAAGGGGCGGTGGTACACGCTGCGCTACAATGTCTCGGACCTCAACGGGGTGCTCTACCCGGCGGGGACCTGCCTGGTGCCGCGCTCGCCCTCGCACCTGGTGCCCGCGGTGAGCCCCTACCAGTACGACACCTTCGTGTCGAACCATTCCTACGAGGTCAGCGAGGGGGAGATCACCATGTCCTTCGCCACCCTCAAGGGCTATGGGCGGGTCACGATCTTCCTCCGCGTGGAGGATGGGGAGGGGAACGTGAAGGAGGAGAAGGTGGAGGTGGTGGTGGAGGGATGGTATGGAGGGGGGGGCCGCACGGAGTCGTGGGGTAGTAGTCGCACAACGCATAGCAGCAGCGGTGCGGCGCATACACACGAGCCCATTTAAGGGTTAGCGTACGTAGTAATTAAAAAGGTTTTGGCTATGCGTAGATGGATACTCGGATTGCTGGGTGGGCTGGTAGTGGTGGCGTGCATGGGGACGGGGTGCAAGAAGGAGGGAACAGAGGAAGGAGAGAGGGAAGAAGAAAAGAAGGTTTTTAATATTAAACTAAAAAAATCAACCTATCGAATGCGTTCTAGGGGTGGTGGTGCTAATGTTAGTGTGGAAATAGATTTGTTTCCACCAGGGATGTGGGCCTTCCTTGTACAGAATAGGGACGAGAAAATGCGATGGTACACGCTGCGCTACAATATTTCGGACCCGCAGGGGATAGTTCTTTCCGAGGTGACATGCCGAGTGCCTAGATCGCCCTCACAACTCGTGCCTGCTGTAATTCCCTATTATTATGTTGGTTTTATGCCGAATCATTCCTATGAAATCAGCGAGGGTCGTATTTCAATGTCCTTTACGTCCAGTGGCTCTTTGGGAAGTGCCACAGTATCCATCCACATAGAAGATGAGGATGGGAATGCTAAGGAGGAGAGAGTGGTGTTGATAGCCCAACCTTAAGGTGGCTCAATTTGGAATAGTGCGTGAGATAAAGCGAAATAACTATGCGTAGATGGATACTCGGATTGCTGGGTGGGCTGGTAGTGGCCCTGAGCCTGGCGGGGCTCTCGTGCGAGCGGAAGCTGGCCATTGAGGGTCTGGATTTCAAGGTGATGCACGACCCGATACAGGGGAAAATCATGCAGGGGGAAACGGTGGTAATCCGCTGCCGGATAGAGCCGGAGGAGTGGGGGATGGATCCCAAGTACACGCTGCGCTACGTGCAGCCGGAGGGCAAGGGTAAGCTGTGGGTGGACTCGCTGCGGCTGGTGCCAGGGGGCGGTCATCCGCTCGGGGAGGGGGACTTCGTGCTGCGCTACCTCTCGGAGGGTAAGGGTAAGCACGTGCTGGACATCACGGTCTCGGAGCCCTACGGCAAGGAGCGAACCATGCGGATAGAGTTCGAGCATGACGACACGCCGCTGTTCACGGTGACGCACCTGCCCCTGCCGCCCCGCCTCCTGCGGGGGCAGACGGTGGCGATAAAATGCCACTTAGCCCCGCAGCCGAACGCACCGGAGGGGAAGTACTGGCTACGCTACGCGCAGCCGGAGGGGCAGGGGCGGCTGGCATTGGAGTCGAAGACACTCATACCAAATGCGAAGGTGGAGGTGCCGGTGGGGGATTTCACGCTGGAGTACACGTCGGACTGCGCGGTGAAGCAGCTGCTGGAGCTGACCTTCGTCAATGCGCTGGGCAGCAAGCAGGTGGTGGAGGTGGAGCTGGAGCATGACAAAACGCCACCATTCGTGCTGACGCATCTGCCAGTGCCAGAGAAGATTATGTATGGGAAGACAGTGGAGATAAAGTGCCATCTGGAGCCAGCAGCAAATGCGCCCGAGGAGTACTTGCTATTCTACTCCCAGCCCAAGGGGATGGGGAAGCTCCTGTTCACCCAGGGTGAGTACGAGGATGTGCTCCTGGTAGAGAGTGAGTATGTACGGCATAAAGTATCGGCTGGGGACTTCAAGCTGAAGTATACGTCGGATTCGAAGAAGTCAAAGCAGGTGCTGAAGCTGCTCGTGGAGGATCGTATGGGGTACAAGCAAGCGGTGGAGCTTACCTTCGAGGCGGAGGAGGAAAGATTCCCGAAATTCAGCATCAGGGACTTTTCGCGTGATAAACCCGAGGTGGAGAAGGGAGAGAAGGTGCAGGTAAAGATGAGGCTCAATATCGAAGAGGGGGATTTCAATGTGAGCAGTTCGTATCAGATTAGATTCAGCCAAGTGGAGGGGCACGGCCGTCTGTACTACCAGGGTAATGAGCACTCATTAACTAGCAACCCGACAGAGTTTTTTTCTGTCAGCGCCCGGGATATAAAAGCGGAGGAGATAGTCATGGAGTACGAGTCGTTGCGTTACAACATAGAGGAGGGGCGTAGGGACTGCCATGCGCATGAGGTGCGTGTTACCATAGAGGATAACCACAAGCAGGTGGCGCATGGTAGCTTCACAATCCCGAGCGCAATCGAGAGGCGCAAGTTCGATGTAAATCTTATTGAGCATTCGCATGGTCATCTGTCGTTTGAGTTTAATGTGGACGGTGATCCGGACCTGAGCGCTGATTCACCATATACCATTGCCTATGAAGCTGATAGTTGGCATGGGGTACGTTTGGCATTCGCTGACAAGCATTTTGAAACCATTAATATGGAAATCAATAAAGAGTATCCTATCACGTATAAATCGCTGAATATTGTTGTATTAACAGGACCTACCTCTAAAAGGATCGATTTGAAATTTGTATTTAGAGAACGAGTGGCTGGTTCACGGCAAATCGTGGAAAAGGTATATCAAAGAGGTGAACCATAGCGAGTTGGAACTATGGTAGACGGGGCGATGCATTGCCATCCCCCCGCCATTGTGAGATACTTGAGTAGTAGAGCCATCGAGTAGCTCGGTGGTATGTGTAACCTACCCCCGAAGCCCGAGGTGTTTGAGGTAAGCATGCCGGATGCTGATTCTACAGGTGTAGATGGAGACAGCCCTGCTACGATTTGGTACTATACGATGTCGAGGGGTGAGAGTAGAACGCTATCTTTCCATGTCCACCGGGAGAATGCTCCTGCAGATCACATGGTCCCCATGCTTTTGACCCAAGGTTACCTGGCTCACCTTGAGGCGATAGAGTACGTGGGTGGTGAGACGGTACAGCTCCTGGAAGAAAGGAATAGAGGGAGATTCCGAACTTATATCACTGGATATGAACGTATCTGCGAAGGGAATGGGGACTTCAATCTCAAGTTGCATGTGCGAACTTAAAAATACTCCCGTGACGGAGGGGATTTGGACACCATGATGAGTTGCCAAGTGGGTAGTATAGCCATCGAGTAGCTCGGTGGTATGTGTAACCTAAATTGTGAATGGTCATGAGAATGAGAACAATGCTATTGCTGGGCGCGATGCTGGTAGCGATGGGGGGCGGGCTCTGCTCCTGTGGGGAGGGTAAGGAGGATTCGGGCGCGAAGAAGGAGAATGGCAGGGGAAGGGGCGGGAATGCTGGGGGAACGCCTGACCCCAACAGGCCCGGGAAGGTCGGCCCGGTGGAGCTAGAGGTAAACATGCCGAGCGGCGTGCACGAAGTGTCGAGGGGGAAGAGCATAACCTTGGCCCTACGCGTTCGGCAAGCGAATGCCCCTGCCGATGCGAATATCGAGCTGTATTGTGTCGGGGTCAGGCAGGTGAAAAGGGTGATAGGCCAGGGGAATGGGGATTTCAACATCAGGCTGCGCGTGCGGGCCAATCGGGATATCTCGGACGATATGCTGAAGATACTGTCGAGCCCCCCTCTCCCCGATATCTTCCTGAATGTGTCGAGCAGCGCGATCCCTGGTCCTATGCAGGGCGGGAAGCATATAACGATAAGGATACAGCCATGACCGGTATGAGGGGCTACCTCCGCCCGCCTGTAGGGTCTGGAGGGCGCTGAGTGTAGGTATGGTGTTGGCCTTATAGCCATAGGCTCAGGCTTGGCTGAATGTGCTGGGGGTGGTCATCGTGCGATGGGCCACCCCCGGCTTTTGCGGGGATGCGCCCCCCGGCCACCCTGCCGAGCCCCTTCCGAATTGCCCCAAAAGTTGTACTTTTACACGCTACTTCGCACCCGATTGGCGGGCGCGCGGGGCAAGAAGAGAAAGCATAGATGGAAAAGCAGATACTACACTGGGCGGACAGGATAGCCGACCAGATTATCGCCAGGAGCCCGGACAAGGAGGAGTACGTGTGCGCGGCGGGCATCAGCCCCTCGGGCTCGGTGCACATTGGCAATTTCCGGGATGTGGCCACCAGCCTGTTCGTGGCCAAGGCCCTGCGCAAGCGGGGGCGGCGGGCGCGCCTGCTGTTCTCCTGGGACGACTTCGACCGCCTACGGAAGGTGCCCAAGAACGTGGAGCAGATTGCCGAGGGCTTCGAGGAGCACATCGGCCGGCCCTACGTCGACCTGCCCAACCCCTTCGGGGGCGAGGCCCCGACCTACGCGGCCCACTTCGAGCGGGAGTTCGAGAGCTCCGTAGAGCCCTTCCGCCTCGGGCTGGACTTCCGCTACCAGGCCGAGATGTACCGCAGCGGGAAGTACACCGACCGCGTGCTCCACGCGCTGCGCAAGCGGGGCGAAATCTTCGACATCATAGACCAGTTCCGCACCCAGGAGGCCCAGGAGGGCGAGCGCGAGCGCTACTACCCGGTGGGTATCTACTGTGGCGCGTGCGGGCGCGATACCACCAAGATCCTGTCCTTCTCCGACGAGAGCATGGTGGCCCAGTACCAGTGCAAGTGCGGGCACTGCGCCGACTTCGACTTCACCCGCGACACCAACTGCAAGCTGGCCTGGAAGGTCGACTGGGCCATGCGCTGGCAGTATGAGGGGGTGGACTTCGAGCCGGGGGGCAAGGACCACGCCAGCCCCGGGGGGAGCTACGACGTGGGCCGGGTGATAGCCCGGGAGATCTTCGGCTACGAGGCCCCGGTGTTCCAGGGCTACGGCTTCGTGGGCATCAAGGGCTCGGCCGGCAAGATGTCCGGCTCCTCGGGGCTGAACCTCACGCCCACCACCCTGCTGCAGATCTACCAGCCCGAGGTGCTGCTCTGGCTCTACGCCCGGGCGGAGGCCACCAAGGAGTTCGACTTCTGCTTCGACGACGGCATCCTCCGCCAGTACTTCGAGTTCGACACCATGCTCGAGCAGGTGCGCGGCGGCCAGGCCACCGAGCTCTCGCGGGCCATCATGTCCCTGGTCGACATCCAGGGGCGGGGGGTGGACCTGGTGCCCTTCAGCCTCCTGGCCCAGCTGGGCTCGGTGGTGAACTTCGACATTGGCCTGACGCGGGTGCTCCTCTCCAAGATTGGGCACGACTACCCCGAGGAGCAGCTCAGGGAGCGGCTGCAGCTGGCCCGCAACTGGCTGGTGGAGTGCGCGCCCGAGAGCCTCAACCGCTTGCGCGAGCACCGCAACTGGGAGGTGTACGAGGGCCTCTCGGAGGAGGAGCGCCAGGAGGTGGCCCTGCTGCACGACTACCTGAAAACCAGCGAGTACTCCCTCGAGGAGCTGCAGGCCAAGCTCTACGCCATCTGCCGCGAGCTGCGGGGGCTGGACCGGGAGGACAAGTCGGTCAAGAAAATCCAGATGCGCTTCTTCCAGAACGTGTACCGCCTGCTAATCGGGAAGGAGAAGGGCCCCCGCCTCTACCTCTTCCTCTACGCCGTGTCGCCCGAGAGCTACCTCCACCTGCTGGACTTCTCGCACCCCCGGACGGAGGCCGAGCTCCAGGCCGAGCGGGAGCAAGCCACGGGGCCATCCGTATGCGAGGCCGCGCCGAAGGGGGAGCTCAACACGAGCATCGTGGTGGAGGATTTCGGCGAGGAGATTGGCATTGAGGACTTTGGGCGCATCGACGTGCGGGTGTGCGAGGTGCTGAAGTGCGCGGAGATACGCAAGTCGCACAGCTGCTACCGGATTACGGTGTTCGACGGGAAGGGGCAGCGGGTCATCGTGTCGAGCATCAAGAGCCACTACCAGCCCGAGGACCTGGTGGGCCGGAAGATACTGGTGGTGGTGAACCTCAAGCCGACGCGCATCGCCGGGGTGACCAGCCAGGGCATGCTGCTGGCCACCACCTTCAACGAGCACTGCATGGTGACCTTCGTGGACGATGCCATCCCCTCCGGCACGAGGATGAGCTAGCGTCGCCAGTGGCCTAGGGCCTGGGCCTTGCGCCGGACGAGACCGTAAGCCATAACGTAAAGAGAGCGCCCCGTGGCCATGCCGCGGGGCGCTCTCCTATTTTACTTAAGAAGCGCTGTGCTAGCGTCTGCGCAAGCTACAGTTCGTTCTCGGGCTTGGAGTGCACGGGGAGCTCGCAGCCGAACTCGTCGACCATGAAGTTGTCGAGGTCATCGGCCTTCTGGGCGAGCCCGGCGATGTTTCGCTGCACCTCCTCGGCCGACTCGTCGGTGATGTCCGCCAGGTGTATGCGGTACATGATGTAGACCTCGCGCCCATCCGTGCCGAGCTTGTAGGGGTAGAGGTCCTCGGTGAGGATGTAGTTGAGGGCGGGCTCTACGTTCTTCTTGGGCAGGAGGTTAATCTGGGAGGTGCAGAAGAGGTAGGTGTCGTTGTAGTCGAAGAGGCGGACCCGGCTGCTGCCGCAGTAGAACTCCCAGTTCTCGTAGCCGATGCGGGCTATGACGGGGTCGATGCCCAGGGACTTGATGGCCTCCTCGCAGAACTCCATGAAGGGGGATAGCTCCCGCTCCTCGAAGAGCTTCTTGTCGAGCTTCTCCCCGCAGTTGGGGCAGTACTCCTGGGCCTTCTCGATGAAGTCGTCGCAGCCGTGGCACTGCAGGTGGAAGGCGTTGCGGTCGAGGCCCTCTATGCTGCCGAGCAGCCCTCGGAGGTTCTCTATGCGTATGCCGAATCCGGTGTTGTCCGCGTCCTTGAACTTGGAGACGGTCACCCCGACCACCTGGCCGTCCTGGTTGAACATGGGGCCCCCGGAGTTGCCCGGGTTGACGGCCGCGTCGACCTGCAGGTAGTGGCGCCCCTCCATGAGCTGCTTGGGCGCGGAGACCGTCCCCTCGGTCACCGAGAAGGGTAGGCCGAAGGGGAAGCCGGCCACGTGCACCTTATCGCCGATGCCGGGCCCCTCGCTGGGGGCCAGCTCCAGGCTGGGCAGGTCGCTGAAGTCCTTGTCGACGGTGACCAGGGCCAGGTCGAGGTCCGGGTTCACCAGGATGACCCGCCCCAGGAAGGCGTTGTGGTCCTGGTCGCGCACGGCGACGCGCTTGAAGCCGGACACGACGTGGTAGTTGGTGACGAATAGCTTGTGCTCGCTCAGGTAGAAGCAGCTTCCTGACCCCCCGGCATGCGTAATCTGAAATACGGCGCTGTATATGTTCTGGTTCATCTCCTTAAGCTTCCTCCTTATGAGTTATACTGTTGCATCATCTTCTGCTGCATCTCCATGGCCAGGCGCATGTACTCCTGCATGTCGCCCTTGGCCAGGGCCTCGGCCATGGCCATCTGCATGGCCGCGAGGTCGAAGCCGGGGCCTCCCGCCTGGCCCCCTCCGCCGCCGCTTGTGCTAGCCGCCGCGTCGCGGGGCTCGTAGTCGTCGAGGTCAATCTCGTCGTTCATGATGGATACCCCGAGCGCGAAGAGCTTCTTGGCGGCCTCCTGCACGGGCTTGTTGCTCACCTCGTCGAGCACGCGGGAGAAGAGCTCGTGGATGGCGGGCGGCACGTCGAAGAGGTTGTAGATCTTGTAGATGAGGTGCGTGAGGCGGGTGGTGACGTAGGGGAAGTCGTTCGCCTCCATGGCCTTGCCGCACACGCCGACGGTGTCCTCGAAGTACTCGTGGAGGGTCTGCATCGTGGCGCCCTCCTTGAGCGGGGTGAGGTTCTGGGTGTAGTAGAGGTCCTTGGCGAACTCCTCCATCGGGCGGGCCATCATCTCCTCCAGGTGCTTGGTGGCGATGGCCACGCGCTCGGGCACGGGGAGGTCCTCATCCAGTGCCTCCAGGGCATCCTCGCACTCCGACTCCAGCGAGCCCTTGGGCTGGGCGTAGAACTCGAACTGGCTGAAGGCCATGGATATCTGCGCCCAGGCCTCGCCCAGGTTCCTGTCCTTGACGCTCTGCGCGGCGTCCTCTATGGCCTTGGCCGAGGTCAGCTTGAAGGCATCGTAGACGCGCTTGACCTCCTCCTCGGGGTAGGGGCGGATCTGCGGCTCGTAGATGCGGGTGGCGCCGAACTGGGTGCAGAACTCGTCGTCGTACTTGTCGCCCACGAAGCAGATGTTGCGGAACAGGGAGACGAGCTTGTCGGGGTGGGTGTGCTCCATCGGGCAGTGGTACTCTATGCGCAGCTTCCCCTCGTGCAGCACGAAGCGGGCCAGCATCAGCCGGCCGGAGTTCAGCTCGGCCACCTGGCGCAGCATGGCGATTTTGCCCTGCTCGGGGAGGTTCAGGAAGTCGGCCCACACGTAGAACCAGTCGTCGCGCAGCTCGATGTTGACGATGATGGAGCCGTGGGGGATGACGAACTGGGTCCCCATCTTGTTGCCGTACATCCTCCGGAACTCCGGGTCCAGGAAGTCGATGTAGGCATGGATGGCCGCGAGGTGGTCCCCCTCCTCGTGGAGGTCCCGGGCCCGGGCGAGCATGTCGTAGTCCACGCGGCTATCGCTCGCGGCGATGACGGGGCGTACGTAGTAAAGTGCGTGTTTCATTTATCCTTTCGTTTTGCAAGCGGAGGCTTCCTACCCCCCCGGCTGCTGTGTACCAAACTTCGGCATGTAATGTGGTCTGCCTAAACCCTTCGCGAAGGTAGAAAAAAAAGATTAATTCATTGGATTTTAATTTTACCGCATGTTCGCATACTTCCCCCGAATTGGCTAACTTTGGCGGCATGATAAATCCTAGCGAGCTATGAGCGTAGAGCGGCACATCTATCCGGTCAGCGGCATGGCCTGCGCGGCCTGCTCGGCCAGCGTGGAGAGCATGCTCCGGCATACCCCGGGGGTGCGGGAGGCCGGGGTGAACCTGGCCAACGGGACCGCCTGGGTGGTCTTCGACACGGGGCAGACCTCCCCCCAGGCCCTCCAGGCGGCCGTCCAGAGCATAGGCTTCGGCATGGACGTTGAGGCCGAGTACGACGCGCGGCAGAACCTCCGGGCCCGGCGCTCCGAGGCCGCGGCCATGCGGGGACGCATGGTGCTGGCCATGGTCGGTGCGGCCGTGGTCATGGGCCTGCAGATGCGCGGGGCCGACGGCGGGCTAGAGATGCTCCTGGTGGTCATATGCTCCTTCGTCACGGTCTACATCTTCGGCCGGGGCTTCCATATCCACGCCCTTCGCCAGCTGCGCCACCGCCAGGTGAGCATGGACACCCTCGTGGCCCTCAGCAGCGGGGTGGCCTTCACCTACAGCCTCGTCGTGTTCCTGGCCCGCGAGAATGGCCACCACGCCCTCAGCCACATGCCCCTCTACTTCGAGTCGGCCTCCATGATGGTGGCCTTCATCCTCATCGGCAAGTGGCTCGAGGCGCGGGCCAAGGCCCGCACCAGCAGCGCCATAGAGCAGCTCATGGGCCTGCAGCCCGAGGTGGCCCACCTGGTGGAGGGCGACGCGACCCGCGATGTGCCCCTGGCCACAGTCCTGACCGGCATGCGGCTGCGCATCCTCCCCGGCGAGCGGGTGCCCGTCGATGGGCGGGTGGTCAGCGGGCAGTCCTACGTGGACGAGACCAGCATCACCGGCGAGCCGCTGGCCCAGCGGAAGGGGCCGGGCGAGCATGTGTACGCCGGCACGCTCAACGGGAAGGGGGCCCTGCTCATCGAGACGGAGAGCGTGGGCGCGGCCTCGGTGCTGGGGCGCATCATCCAGCAGGTGGAGGAGGCCCAGGGCAGCAAGGCCCCCGTGCAGCAGCTGGTCGACAGGGTGGCCGCCCGCTTCGTGCCCGCTGTGCTGGCCATCGCCCTGCTCACCCTCCTCGGGTGGGGCTACCTGGGCGGGCCGGGCGGCTGGATGGTGGGCTTCCAGAACGCCATCACCGTGCTGGCCATCGCCTGCCCCTGCGCGCTGGGCCTGGCCACGCCCACGGCCATCATGGTCGCGGTGGGGCGGGCCGCCCGGGAGCATGTGCTCGTCAAGGATGCGCAGAGCCTGCAGATGGCGGGCGGCCTGCAGGAGCTGTACATCGATAAGACCGGGACGCTGACCGCCGGGGCCCCCTCGGTGATCGGCGCCATGTGGCGACCCGGGGGTATGGGGGAGGTGGAGGGTAAGCACGTGCTCCACAGCCTGGAGCTGCACAGCGAGCATCCTCTGGCCGCGGCGGTGCTGGCCTGGACGGGCCGTCTGGAGCTCTATCCGGTGGAGGACTTCACGAGCCGGCCCGGGGAGGGGTTGCGGGCAAGGATTGGGGGGGTGGACTACTCCGTGGTGCGCTGCGGGGAGCAGAACCCGCCCTGGGCGCAGCCCTTCGTGGCCCGCGCGGAGGCCCAGGGCTACACCATCTCCAGCCTCTACCGCGACGGCGAGCTGGAGTGCGTCTTCGCCATGAGCGACGCGGTGAAGCCCACGGCCCGGGAGGCACTCGACCGTCTCCGGCATCTGGGCATCAGCACGCACATACTCTCGGGCGACCGCATGAGCGTGGTTGCGCCCCTGGGCCGGGCGCTGGGGGTCGACAGCGTCGAGGGGGGCATGCTGCCCGACCAGAAGGCCGAGCGTATCTCCGCGGCCATAGCCCGGGGCGTGCGGGTCGGCATGGTGGGCGATGGCATCAACGACTCGCCCGCGCTGGCCAAGGCGACCGTGAGCTTCGCCATGGGGCGGGGGGCCGACGTGGCCCTGGGCGTGTCCACCTTCACCCTCGCGAGCGACGACCTCCGGCTCATGGCCTGGGTCGTGTCCCTGAGCCGGGCCACCATGCGGGTCGTGCGGCAGAACCTCGTCTGGGCCTTCCTCTACAACGTGCTGGCCCTGCCGGTGGCCACGGGCGCGTGCTACGCCCTGTGGGGCATCCTGCACCTGGACCCCATGTTTGGCGCGCTGGCCATGGCCTGTAGCAGCGTCACCGTCGTGCTCAACAGCCTGCGGATAAACCGCATCCGCATAGGCCAGTAGGGCGGGGGCCCACCATCCCCCCGGCGGATTGGTGCCTCGCGCGGGCATAGCCGCTCCGATTGCGGGGCGAGCGCGCGGCCGGGGCGAAAAAAACGGGCCGGGCTGGGTGCTCATTGCGATATTTCGCTAACTTTGCTACCAAATAGATAAGGCATACGAACATGGCATACATCATTACGCTCAACGGGAAGCGCCCCAAGATCGGGAAGAACGTTTACCTGGCGGAGACCGCCACGCTCATCGGCGATGTGGAGATAGGCGACAACAGCAGCATCTGGTTCGGCGCGGTCCTGCGGGGCGATGTCAACTCCATCGTGGTGGGCAGCATGGTCAACATTCAGGACAACGCCGTGGTGCACACCAGCTACGGCACGTCGGTGAGCATCCTGGGCGACAAGGTGTCCATCGGGCACAACGCCATCGTCCACGGCGCGGAGGTCGGCCCGGGCACCCTCATCGGCATGGGGGCCACCCTGCTCGACAACGCCAAGATCGGGGCGGGTTGCGTCGTCGCGGCCAACTCCCTGGTGCTGGCCCGCACCGTCATCGAGGACGGCATGCTCTACGCCGGGGTGCCCGCCAAGCCCATCCGCCAGCTCACCCCCGAGCAGATCCAGAAGATGGCCATAGGCAACGCCGAGGGCTACGGCCTGTACGCCTCCTGGTTCCTGGACCAGAGCGCCGTCCTGGAGCGCGTGGACGTGCACAGCAAGCCCCTGGGGTAGGCGCAAGAGGCTGGCCCTAGAACCATCGCTAGCCCCTCATTGTTACTACCTTACTAGAATGGAACGATAATAATAGTAAGCTCAATAGTAAAGAGGAGAACGAAAGATGGACGAGAAGCTAGCCGCCGCCGCCCGGGAGTACCACGCGCAGCCCACGCCCGGCAAGATCGAGGTGCGCCCCACCAAGCCCTACGCCACCCAGCACGACCTGACCATGGCCTACAGCCCCGGCGTGGCCGTGCCCTGCATAGACATCGCCGAGGACCCCCAGAAGGTCTACGACTACACCGCCAAGGGCAACCTGGTGGCCGTCATATCCAACGGGACGGCCGTCCTGGGCCTGGGCAACATCGGCCCGGCCGCCGGCAAGCCCGTCATGGAGGGCAAGGGCCTCCTGTTCAAGATATACGCCGGGGTCGACGTATTCGACATCGAGGTCGACATCAAGGACCCCGACCGCTTCGTCGAGGTGGTCAAGGCCATCGCCCCCTCCTTCGGCGGCATCAACCTCGAGGACATCAAGGCCCCGGAGTGCTTCGCCATAGAGGAGCGGCTGCGCGCCGAGCTCGACATCCCCGTCATGCACGACGACCAGCACGGGACGGCCATCATCTCGGCCGCGGGCCTGCTCAACGCCCTCAGGATCGCCGGCAAGAAGATTGAGAACATCAAGCTGGTGGTCAACGGGGCGGGGGCATCGGCCTACTCCTGCACCCGTCTCTACGAGTCCTTCGGCGTGAAGCACGAGAACATCCTCATGCTCGACAGCAAGGGCGTGATCACCAAGGACCGCAAGCACCTCACCGAGCAGAAGGCCTACTTCGCCACCGACCGCCAGGACGTGAAGACCCTCGAGGAGGCCATCGTCGGGGCGGACGTGTTCGTGGGCCTATCGCGCGGGGGCGTGCTCAAGCCCGAGATGGTCAAGCGCATGGCCAAGCACCCCATCGTCTTCGCGCTGGCCAACCCCGACCCCGAAATCACCTACCCCGAGGCCAAGGCCGCCCGCCCGGACATCATCATGGCCACCGGCCGGTCCGACTACCCCAACCAGATCAACAACGTCATCGGCTTCCCCTACATCTTCCGCGGGGCCCTCGACGTGCGCGCCACGGCCATCAACGAGGAGATGAAGCACGCCGCGGCCCTGGCCATCGCCGAGCTGGCCCGCGAGGACGTGCCCGAGGAGGTGATGCTCGCCTACGGCCAGACCGAGATGCGCTTCGGCCCGGACTACATCATCCCCAAGCCCGTGGACAGCCGCCTGGTGGTGCGCGTCTCCACCGCCGTGGCCCGGGCCGCCATGGAGTCGGGCGTGGCCAAGAAGCCCATCGAGGACTGGGGGGCCTACGAGGCCGAGCTGCTCGAGCGCATCGGCATCATGAGCCACCTCACCCAGCGCTTCTACGAGACGGCCAAGCGCCACCCCAAGCGCATGGTCTACCCCGCGGCCGGGAACCCCAACCTCCTCAAGGCCGCCGTGGAGGCCAAGCGGCGGGGCATCGCCGTGCCGGTCATCCTCGGCGATAGCGACAGCGTGCAGACCGTGGCCCAGAGCCTCTCGCTGGACATCGCCGGCATCGAGATTGTCAACCCCCGCGGCCTCGACCAGGAGGAGCGCCGCCAGCGCTACGCCAAGCAGTACGCCGACCAGAACTGGCGGCGTGGCGGCGACTACGCCCAGGCCCTCGAGCTGATGTACACTCCCGACCACTTCGGCATGATGATGGTGCAGATGGGCGAGGCCGATGCCATGCTCTCCGGCGTGCACGGCTCCCTGGCCAGCCTGGCCGACATGGCCCGCAGCACCGTCGGCCTCCAGCCCGGCCACAGCCACTGCGCCACCATGCACATGGTCGCCCTCAAGCGGGGCCCCGTCTTCCTGGCCGACACCAAAATCAACCACCGGCTCGATGCCCAGGCCCTGGTCGACATCGCCGTCATGGCCTACGAGAAGGTGCGCTGCTACGGGGTCAAACCCGTGCTCGCCCTGGTGAGCTACTCCGACTTCGGGGCGGAGCAGACCGAGACCACCCGGGAGATACGCCGCGCCGTCGAAATCCTCCACCGCGAGTACGACTACATCCCCGTCGACGGCGAGATGCAGGTCCGTCAGGCCCTCCACCACGAGCTGCGCGACCGCCGCTTCCCCCAGAACCGCATCGCGGGCCAGAACGCCAACGTGCTCATCTTCCCGCGCCTCTCCGCCGCGAGCGCGAGCTACCAGCTCCTCCAGGAGGCCGATGATGTCATCGACATCGTCGGGCCCATCACCATGGGGCTGGCCAAGCCCGTCTACTTCGTGGACCACGATGCCTCCGTCCAGTCGCTCCTGAGCCTCACCGCACTCAGCGGGCTGGAGCAGGGGAGCTGCATCGTGTAGCGTAGGCGCATTTGGGCAGACTGTGGGCGGGTCATCTTCTGGTGGCCCGCTCTTTTTGCGCCTACTCCTCGGGTTCGCAGAGCGCGGTCCGGTAGCCCCGGGCGATGAGGAGCTCCTGCCCCGCCGGGCAGAGGTGGCAGAGGCGGGGGCCGCAGTAGCGCTTGTGGAGCTCCAGTAGGGCCTGGGTTTTGGCCGCATCGTGGGCCACCAGCCCCTGCGCCTCGAACTGGCGTACCACGCGGTTGTCCTCCGGCGGCAGGGCGGAGAGCATCTCTAGGGTGGACTCCTGCAGCTCGGGCTCGTCCATGCTCCGGGCGTAGGCGAAGCGGAAGGGGATGACGGTGTTGATGATGATCAGCCGGATGCGGTCCTTGCCCACGGTCTTGCTCGTCCGGCGTTTCGCGGGCGTGCCGAAGCGGTAGTGCATGTCCCAGTAGGCGGAGGTGGATACATCCCCGAACAGCCGTTCTATCTCCCTGAGGTCCTTGGCCTGCACGACGAGCGAGAAGACGTGCTCCCACTGCGTGAGGAGGGCGGCCAGCTGGGCTATCCGCACGGTGGGGAAGGAGGCGGGGCGTAGGCGCAGGTACCGCCACAGCTCTGGGCCCAGCGGCGTGAGCTGGTGCTTGCTGGCCTGAAAGGCGTATTCGCGGACTAGCCCCTGGACGTAGGCATCCCCAGAGTCCGCCTCGCCCTCCTCGGTGGGTCCCTCGCCCAGTAGGCCGGACTGCCCGAAGAGCACGGCCTCCACGGCATGTAGCTGGCCGCGGAGCTTGAGCAGCAGCTTGAGGGGCGTGGCCCTGGCCAGGCTCTCCATGGCCTCGGCGTTGACGGTCTGCCCGAGGGAGCGGGCCAGGGAGCGGTAGAAGGCCTCCTCCCACCCCAGCTCGCAGGTGGCGACCTCGTCGGTGATGGGGGCGGTCTTGGCCTCGAGCCGCTCGACCAGCAGGCGGCTGGTCCACCCCTCGAGGACGATGGGTGCCAGGGTGCTGAGGGTGTTGCCGCAGGCCGGGGTCTGGGCCTGCTGGTGGAGCTCGTCGTAGAGCGCCAGCAGCCGTTCGAGTTTGGGGAGAACCAGGGTGGGGATGGGCTGCCCGCGCTGGCTCAGCACCTCCGCGTCGTCGTGGGCCACCACGTGGAGGATGACGCTGCGGTACTGCGGGTCCTGCCCGTGCCCGTGTCGGTGCCAGTCGGAGGCCTGCACATGTAGCTCCACGTGGCCGTACCACCGTAGCCCGCCGATGCTCACCGAGGCGTTGAGGAAGTCCGGGCCAGCGTCGTGGTTGTGTACCCCCGGGGAGTGCACGATGAGGTCCTCGCCCCGGGTGGTGGCCAGGCTGCTTGCCAGGCGGGGGAGTAGCCGCCAGAGCTCGTGGAGTAGGCTCTCGGGTATGCGCTTCATCGGGGGTAAAGGTAGACGATTTTCCGCAAAAAGCCCTCGGCGCTTGGACTTATGGCAGAAAGTATTAACTTGGCCGTGCAAACGACAGCTTGCGAACTCCGGAGGCCCCGCGGATTGGTGGGGCATTTTTGGCTACGAAAAACAGGGAAGCCGCTATGCGCAACGAGAAGATAGAGATAAACTGCCTCAACCAGGGGTGCCGCGTCATGGTGGAGGCGGGGTGCGACCTGCACGAGGTGCTTCGCGAGTCCGGCGTGGAGCTGGGCAACCCGGTGCTGGGGGCGATGGTGAACAACCGCTTCCGCGACCTGGGCTACCGGGCCTTCATGCCCACGACGGTCGAGTTCCTTGACATCACCCACATGGCGGGCTGGCGGATGTACATCCGCTCGCTCTTCTTCCTGCTGCAGAAGGCCGTGCGCGACACCCTCCCGGGCTCGAGCCTCCGCGTGCGCCACTCGGTGAGCAACGGCTACTTCTGCGTGCTGGCCGGGCATGACGGCGCCATCGCCCCCGAGCTGGTGGCCCGCCTCAAGCAGCGGATGGGCGAGCTGGTGGCCGCCAACCTGACCTTCAACACCCGCCCCACGCTGACCGACGACGCCATCGCCATACTCCGCCAGCAGGACGACGAGGAGAAAATCCGCCTCCTCGAGTGCCGCAACCGCCTCTACACCACGATGTACGAGCTGGATGGGCTGTGGGACTACTTCTTCGAGGGCCTAGTCCCCTCCACGGGCTACCTCACCCGCTTCGATCTCCAGCCCTACCACGAGGGCATGCTCCTGCTGCCCCCCGAGCGCAAGCGGCCCGAGCAGATTGCCGAGCCGGTGCCCCAGCCGAAGATGCTGGACATCTTCCGCGAGTTCAACCAGTGGCTCAACATCCTGGGCATAGAGGACGTGGCCTCCATCAACACCAAGGCGGCCGCGACCGGGGGCGGGGAGATGATTAAGGTCGTGGAGGCCCTGCACGAGAAGAAGCTGGCCCAGATTGCCGACATGATAGCCCGGCGCGAGCGACCCGTGCGCATCGTGCTGGTGGCCGGGCCCTCCTCCTCCGGCAAGACGACCTTCGCCAAGCGCCTGGCCGTGCAGCTCCAGGTGGACGGCCTCCGGCCCGACACCCTCTCGCTGGACAACTACTTCGTCAACCGCGAGGACACCCCCAAGGACGAGAACGGGAAGTACGACTTCGAGGCCCTGGGCGCGCTCGACGTGGAGAAGTTCAACGACGACCTCCTGGCGCTCATCGAGGGGCGGGAGGTCGAGGTCCCGAAGTTCTCCTTCGTCGAGGGCAAGCGCTTCTACGACGGGACCAAGCTCCGCCTGCCCGAGCACGGGGTGCTGGTCATCGAGGGGATACACGCGCTCAACCCCCAGCTCACGCCCCGCATCAAGGCCGAGGACAAGTTCCAGATATACATCTCGGCCCTCACGCCCATCACCCTCGACGGGCGGAGCCGCATATCCACCTCGGACAACCGCCTGCTGCGCCGCATCGTACGCGACCACAAGTACCGCAGCTACTCCGCCCTCTCGACCATCGCCATGTGGGAGAGCGTGCGCCGGGGCGAGGAGCGGAATATCTTCCCCTACCAGGAGCAGGCCGACGTGATGTTCAACTCCGCCCTGCCCTACGAGCTGGGCGTGCTCAAGCACCTGGTGGAGCCCCTGCTGCGGGAGGTGCCCAACACCGTGCCCGAGCACTCCGAGGCGCAGCGGCTGCTGAAGTTCATGGAGGTGGTGCATCCCCTTGTGCCAGAGGAAATTCCGCCGACCTCCATCCTGCGCGAATTCCTGGGGGGGAGCTCCTTCTCCTACACCTAGGCGGGGGGCAGAAAAATCCATCTAGCGGCTCGGCTATATGATTTTATGCTGGAATTTGTACCTTTGTATCGCTAGTTGCGACTAAATACGGCGCGTGGAGCCCACCCTTTGCGCCCTGGATGATAGCGTATGTTGAGAGGCCTTGTACTCGGTTTTTATTCTTTTGTAGTGCTGATTATCAGCGTGCTATCGGGTGATTCCGTGCAGCTGAGCATGACGGTAGACCAGGAGGTCACCGCCGGTTCGGAGTTTGATGTCCGCGTGCGCGTGGAGAAGGATGACGAGCTGGAGGGCTTCGCGCGCTTCCAGGCCACCCTGCCCCGCGGCCTGAAGGCGGTGGACGGCACGGGGCAGAATGCGGACTTCCGCTACGCCGAGCAGCGCGCGCGCTTCGTGTGGATGCGTATGCCGGCCGTCTCGGACCTCGAGCTGATATACAAGGTGCAGGTGGACAAGCGGCTCCGTGGGGAGTTCGAGCTGGGCGGGGAGCTCTCCTACATCTCGCAGAACGAGCGTAAGGTCGCCGTGCTGGAGCCGCAGAAGATTGTCGTGGTGCCCTCGCCCGAGGTGCCGGCCGAGGAGCAGCTCGACCTCCAGGAGTTCCAGAAGTCCATACCCGCCCAGCGCGATGTCTCGCTGGCGCAGTCGCAGGTGCGATGCGTGCGCGAGCGGCCGATGAAGGTGGGCGACGGGGAGGACATGATAGTGCGGATACTGGTGAGCCGGGGCGAGGCGCTCAAGTTCGCCAAGATAGAGGAGCGCCTGCCTGAGGGCTACACCGCGGAGCCGGTGGAGACCCGGGGGGGCATCTTCTCGCTGGAGGATGGCGTGGTCAAGTTCATCTGGATGACGCTCCCGACGCAGCGCCGCTTCTCCGTGTCGTACCGCCTGATCCCGGAGCGCGCCAAGTCCGACAAGGCGCCGGTGCTGGTGGGCAAATTCTCCTTCGTGGAGAACGATGCCACCCGGGTTATCGACATAGTGCAGCGCGGCGCGACGGTGGGCTCGCCGGGCGACCTCGAGAAGTTCTTCTCGCAGGCGGGGATGGACCTCGCCCCGGAGGGGGAGGATGCCCGCGACGACCGCCAGGGGCGGGGCCGGCGCAACGGTGGCCGCCAGCGGCCCAGCAAGTACGGGCCCAGCCCCTCCATGTCGCAGTACATGCTCGCCCCCGAGGAGGGGATCTACTACCGCGTGCAGGTGGCGGCCGGGCGGAGGCCAATCAACGTCAACCGCTACTTCAAGCGTCGCTCGCTCAACGCCGATGTGCGCATGGAGTGGATAGACGGGTGGTACAAGTACTCGGTGGGCATGTTCCGGGTATACCAGGACGCGAGGAACTACCGCGTGAAAATCTGGGATACCACCCCGATTAACGATGCCTTCGTCGCGGCCTACAACGATGGGCGGCGCATAACGGTCCAGGAAGCTCTCATGATAACCAGCCAGAAGTGGTATCGTTAACCCATGAATAGACCTTCGTTAGTACGCACGGCGCTGGGCTCCATCCTCGCGTTGCTCATCCTGCTGAGCGTCTACCCCGTGGGTAGGGCGCAGGACGTGGAGGAGTTCTACGCCAAGATGCTCGAGAAGGAGGTGGAGGTGGTCGACCCCGTGAAGCGCCCGGAAATCGGCGTGAGCGCGGGGATGATACACTACCTGGGCGATATCCGCTACCGTGCCGACAACGGGATGCTGGGCAACCTGGGGACCACCGTGAGCGTGGGCACGCTGATAGGCTCGGCCCGCCAGATGCGGATGAACGTGATGATTATGTTCGGCCAGCTCGAGGGGCAGGACTGGGAGAAGTCCTACGTGATGAACAGCTGGACGGACCCCATCAGGCTCAACGAGGAGGTCTGGTACCCCAGCACGGCGTTCAAGACGCAGTTCTTCGAGATCGGCTTCAGCTGGGAGTACAACTTCTGGCACCTGCTGGGCAAGCGGAAGACGGCGCGCCCCTACGTTTCCCTCGGGGGCGGGCTGATGATCTTCACCCCCAAGGGCGACTACAAGAACAAGAACAACGACTTCTACCGCTACTGGGCCGACGGCACCCTCCACCTCTACGCGGAGAATGACCCAGCCGCCCCGCCCGACAAGAAGAAGCTGCTCGTAACCCGCGACAGGAACTACGAGACCGACCTGAAGAGCACCAACCTCTTCGGGATAGACCCCTTCCCCCCCGTAACGGCGGTGTTCCCCGTGGAGCTCGGCGTGGACATGTACCTCTCCGAGCGCGTCTACATGCGCCTCTTCACCTCCCTGCACCTGACCATCACCGACCTGCTGGACGGCTACAACAAGGACGTGGCCTCGCACTACGGCATGAAGGACAAGTTCCCCATCGACATGTTCATGTACACGGGCCTGGCCCTCCACCTCGACCTCTTCTCCCAGCGCGAGGCCTACATCATGGACCAGGAGTTCGCCGACATCCAGGATTTCGACTACGAGGTCTTCCTGGCCGACCAGGACAACGACGGGGTGCTCGACCATCTCGACCAGTGCCCCGATACGCCCGAGAACGTCGCCATCGACTCGGTGGGCTGCCCGCTGGATACGGATCGCGACGGCGTGCCCGACTACCTCGACAAGCAGCTCAATACGCCTGAGGGCCAGCCGGTTGATGCCGACGGGGTATCCATGTCGGAGGCCGACCTGACCCTCCCGCAGGACATCCAGCCCCTGGCCCGCGACAGGGTGCGCCAGTACACCTCCATGTCCAAGGAGTGGTCGAAGGTCTACACCTTCAAGGGGAAGCAAATCCCCGAGAAATTCCTGGTGGTGGACACCGATGGCGATGGCTACATCTCCTACGATGAGGTCATCCGAGCCGTCGACGGCTTCTTCGGGGGGGGCGGCAGCTTCACCCCGGAGGACATCTACGAGCTGAACGCCTTCTTCTTCGCGCAATGATAGCCCCACCGGAGATGCCCCTCTTCGTAGGACCGCAAGCCCCTTCGTGCTGGGGCGAGCGGTCTTTTTTCTGCGGAGGTGGCCACCCCGCGCGGTGATCGCGGAATGACTATGAATTACCTAACCCAAAACGATAGATTGGAGGAATAACGACGTGAGGAAAACCGGTATTCAGATGCCAGATACCTTTATCATCATCTTCTTCGTGGTGGCCGTGGCGGCCCTGCTGACCTACGTGCTGCCGAAGGGGCATTTCCAGACGCAGAAAATCACCTACGAGGTGAACGGCGCGGAGAAGAGCCGCACGGTCATCAAGGATGGCACCTTCGAGTACGTGCTGGACGAGGATGGCCAGCCCCAGCGGGTGGGCGCGCAGCTCTTCGAGGCCGATGGGGACGACCGCCCCGGCTTCCTCAACTACATGTTCGAGGGTCTGGTCACGGGCGACAAGTGGGGCTCGGCCGTGGGTGTAATTGCCTTCATCCTGGTGGTCGGCGGCGCGTTCGGGGTGCTCATGCATACGGGCGCGGTCGAGGCCGGGATATTCCGCATGATACGGGCCATGGCGGGCAAGGAGGTCCTGCTCATCCCTGCGCTCTACCTCCTCTTCTCGGCCGGGGGGGCGGTCTTCGGCATGGGGGAGGAAGCCATCCCCTTCGTCATGATGGTCATCCCGATGGTCGTCGCGATGGGCTACGACTCCATCGTGGGCATCATGATTACCTACTGCGCCACGCAGGTGGGCTTTGCCACCTCGTGGATGAACCCCTTCTCCGTGGCGGTTGCCCAGGGCATTGCGGGCATACCGGTGCTATCGGGGGCGAACTTCCGCATCGTGATGTGGCTGGTATTCAACGTGATATGCATCGCCTACATTCTGTGGTACGCGGCCCGGGTGAAGAGGAGCCCCGAGCGGTCCCTGGCCTACAAGACCGACGAGTACTTCCGGAAGGATTTGGCGCGGAATGAGGCCGAGACGCGGCCCTTCGGCTGGGGCGAGCGGCTGGTCATCCTCACGCTCCTGCTGACGATAGCCTGGGTGATATGGGGCGTGGTCGAGAAGGGCTACTACATCCCCGAGATCGCCAGCCAGTTCTTCGTCATGGGCCTGGTGGTCGGGGTGATTGGCGTGATCTTCCGGCTCAACGGCATGCGGCTCAACGACATCGCCGCGGCCTTCAAGCGCGGGGCCGCCGACCTGCTCACCCCGGCCATGATAGTGGGCATGGCGCAGGGGATAGTGTACGTGCTGGGGGGGACGGACCCGACGCAGGGCTCGGTGCTCAACACGATACTGAACGGGGCGGCCAGCAGCATCCACGGCTTTGCCCCCATGCTCTCGGCCAGCATCATGTTCCTCTTCCAGGCCGTGTTCAACTTCTTCGTGCCCTCCGGCTCGGGCCAGGCCGCCCTGACCATGCCGCTGATGGCCCCCCTGGCCGACCTCGCCGGGGTGACCCGCCAGGTAGCCGTGCTGGCCTTCCAGCTGGGCGACGGCCTGACCAACATCATCGTGCCGACCTCCGGTATCCTCATGGCCGTCATCGGGGTGGCCCGCCTCGAGTGGGGGACCTGGGCCAAATTCATGGTGCGCTTCCTGGGCGTGCTCTTCGGCCTGGCCATCGTCTTCATCGCCATCGCCGTCATGATGGGCCTCTCCTAGCGCCACGCGCTCGGCGCCCCCTCCCCCGCCGGGGTGGGGCGCGCGCATGGGCAGCCCCCGGCCGGAGGCCGCCCGCCAAGCTCGCCGTGAGGGCTTGCGCTTCAGCCGATGTTGCCAGATTTTGCTACCTTTGTAGCCGGACAACTCCCTAGTTCCCCGGGGCGGGTGGGCGTTCCATAAGCTCAGCGATTGAATGAAAAAGCTAAAGGTACTCTTCGTCAACCAGGAGGTCGAGCCGTACGTGTCCGGCACGCAGCTCTCGAGGTTCGGCCTTCAGCTCCCGCAGACCGCGCAGGAGAATGGCAACGAGGTTCGGACTTTCATGCCCCGCTTCGGGGTCATCAACGAGCGGCGCAACCAGCTGCATGAGGTCATCCGCCTCTCCGGGCTGAACCTGGTGATTGCTGGGGCCGACCACCCCCTCATCATCAAGGTCGCCTCCATCCAGGCGCTCCGCCTCCAGATCTACTTCATAGACAACGAGGACTACTTCCTGCGCCGGGGCATACTGCACGACGAGGACGGCAAGCCCTACACGGACAACGACCAGCGCGCGCTCTTCTTCGCCAAGGGCGTGCTCGAGACGGTCAAGAAGCTCCGCTGGATGCCCGACATAATCCACTGCAACGGCTGGTTCACCTCCATGCTCCCCATGCTGGTGCGCACCGCCTACGCCAGCGACTCCTTCTTCGCCAAGGTGAAAATCCTCACCAGCCTCTACGAGGACAAGCTGGCGACCCCCTTCGGCGAGGATATCGGCGAGGTCCTCCAGTCGCTCAAGCTGCCCGACGAGGTCCGCGACAAGCTGGCCGATGCCAACCACGCCGCGCTCAACCGCATGGCCATCGACTACTCCGATGCCGTGGCCAAGAGCGACAACCAGGCCTGCGATGAGCTCCTGAGCTACGCGAGGGAGAACGGAAAGAGGGTGTACGAACTTCTAGACACAGAGAGGATAGATGATGTATATCAGGAGATTTATGACCAGGGTGCCTAGCCGCGCCCGGCTGGTGGGCCTGTCGCTCGCGCTGCTGGCCCTGCTGCCAGCCTGCCGGAAGGACCGCGACGTGTTCGGCGGCTCGTTCATCCCCGAGGGGGAGCGCCTGCAGCTGAAGATTGTGGACGTGCAGGAGGGGATCAGCACCTCCACCGAGCTGCTCGCCCCCGAGCCCATCTACCAGTTCGGCCTCGCGCCCCTGGGCCAGATTAGGGATGAGGACTTCGGCCTCTCCACCGCGACCGTGCTCACCGAGCTCTACCCCCAGGTGCCCCGCATGCCCGCGATAGCCGCCGGGGAGCGCGTGAAGGCGACCTTCGTGCTCAACACCCCCAGGGCCTACCAGCGCGGCAAGCTCAAGCTCGCCATCCGCCTGCTGGACAAGCCCCTGGTGGCCAAGTCCAAGCTGGAGGACTACCCCGGCGGGCGGCTCCTGCTGGAGACGGAGATCGAACCCGGGCCCGGGAAGAACGCCTTCGCCTTGGAGCTGGACCCCGCCCTCTTCGACTGGACTGCGCTGGTGCTCGACAACCGCGAGGCCTTCACCAGCGGCAAGCAGTGGGCTGAGCTCTTCAAGGGCATCCGCATCGAGGCCACCATCAGTGACGGCGGCCACGGGGCAATGTACGAGCTTAACCTGGGGCAGGAGCGCAACGGCATACGCCTGGAGTGGGAGCACAAGGGGGACGACGGCGAGCTCGCCCCGCAGCAGGTGCTGCTCACCCCGCTGATGCATGAGTTCGTCCAGCGGGCCTGCTTCTTCTCGTCGGAGGCCCAGGGGGCGAAGGTCGTCGAGGCCTCCAAGCTCGCCCCCGAGGCCCAGCAGGACCAGCGGCTCTTCTACGTCTCCCGGGCCAACCGGGCCTTCGGCGTGGTGGACTTCTCCGAGTTCGCGCAGACCTGGCAGCAGCAGCTCCCCATCTCCATAAGCCGGGCGGAGCTGCAGATACCCCTCGACGAGGCCTACATGGGCACTTACTCCGACACCCTGGTGGCCCGCCTGGAGGCCCGCCTCCGCCCCGACACGGCCTTCCTGCTGCTGCCCGACCTGGTGCCGAGCAACAACCTGTTCGACGGCCGGATAAACCGCGCCAAGGGCTACTACAGCCTGAACATCACGCTGTTCGTCCAGAGCCTGCTGACGGACAAGCCCAAGGACAAGAAGCTCTACATCATGCCCGGGGGCCTAATCCGGGGCTACGAGAGGCTGATTCTGGGGAATACGCTGGCCGGCAAGCCCATGCGCCTGCGGCTGAGCTACACGAAGCTATAGAATATGTGCGGAATAGTCGGCTACATAGGCCATCGAGAGGCCTACCCAGTGGTCATTGAGGGCCTCCGGAAGCTGGAGTACAGGGGCTACGACTCGGCCGGGGTGAGCGTCCTGGATGCCGGACAGGCCCGGACCTACAAGTGCAAGGGGGACGTGGCCTCGCTGGTGGAGTTCATCGGCCCGAAGGACCACAGCGGCACCCTGGCCATCGGCCACACCCGCTGGGCCACCCACGGGGAGCCCAGCGATGTGAATGCCCACCCCCACACCTCCATGAACGGGAAGGTCATCCTGGTGCACAACGGCATCATAGAGAACTACAAGGAGCTGAAGGGGAAGCTGATTCGCCGGGGCTACACCTTCGAGACGGAGACCGACACCGAGGTGCTGGCCAACCTCATCGAGTACATCTACATCCGCGGGAATATCCCCCTGGAGATGGCCGTGCGGCTCGCCCTGACGAAGGTCATCGGGGCCTACGCCCTCTGCATCTACACCCCCGAGGACCGCGAGACGCTGGTGATCGCCCGCCTGGGCTCGCCCCTGATCATCGGCGTGGGGAAGGGCGAGTACTTCGTGGCCTCCGATGCTACCCCCATCTCGGAGTACACCCAGAGCGTCATCATGCTCAACGACGGCGACATGGCCGTCCTCCAGCGCGAGGGCCTGCAGCTCAAGAACACGCTCAACGAGGTGCTCACGCCCGAGGTGCAGCTCATCGACTGGGACGTGGAGAACGCCTCGCTCGGCAGCTACGAGCACTACATGCTCAAGGAGATATTCGAGCAGCCACGCTCCATCGGCGACACCCTCCGGGGGCGGATAGACGGCCAGAAGGGGGCCATAACCCTGGGCGGGCTCTACTCCGTGCTGCCCCGCCTGTGCAACGCGCGGCGTATCATCATCGTGGCCTGCGGCACGTCCTGGCACGCGGGCCTGGTGGGCGAGTACCTGATTGAGGACCTGGCGCGCATCCCCGTGGATGTGGAGTACGCCTCGGAGTTCCGCTACCGCGACCCGATTATCTACCCGGACGACATCGTGCTGGCCATCACGCAGAGCGGCGAGACGGCCGACACGCTCGCGGCCATCAAGCTGGCCAAGTCCAAGGGGGCCCTGCCGCTGGCCATCTGCAACGTGGTGGGCTCGAGCATATCGCGGGAGACCGTGGCCGGGGTGTACACGCACGCCGGGCCCGAGATCGGCGTGGCCTCCACCAAGGCCTTCACCGCCCAGGTGGCCGTCCTGGCCCTGCTGGCCCTCAAGCTCGGCGAGCAGCGTGGCACCCTCAGCGCGGAGGATTTCGCCACGGGGATAGACGAGATTTTGAGCGTCCCGGCCAAGGTCGAGAAAATCCTCGAGAAGAACGAGGAGATTAGGCGCATCGCGGAGGCCATCAGCGGGGCGCACAACAGCCTCTTCCTGGGCCGGGGCTACTTCTTCCCCGTGGCGCTGGAGGGGGCCCTCAAGCTCAAGGAGATATCCTACATCCACGCGGAGGGCTACCCGGCCGCGGAGATGAAGCACGGCCCCATAGCCCTCATCGACGAGAACATGCCCGTGATCATCGTGGCCGGCAAGGACAAGTCCTACGAGAAGGTGGTGAGCAACGTGCAGGAGGTCAAGGCCCGCAAGGGGCGGGTGATCGCCGTTGTGACCGAGGGCGATGAGCTCATCCGCGAGATGGCCGACTACTGCATCGAGATACCGCACGCCTCCTTCGTGGCGGAGACGCTCCTGGCCATCGTGCCGCTGCAGCTGCTGGCCTACCACGTGGCCCTGCTGCTCGGCCGCAATGTGGACAGGCCCAGAAATCTGGCCAAATCGGTCACGGTGGAGTAGTTTTTTCGCCGCCCTATTGCGTATCCGAAAAATAGCAGTACCTTTGCACCGCCGTTTAGGGCAATGGGTTCGTAGCTCAGCTGGTAGAGCAATTGACTCTTAATCAATGGGCCCAGGGTTCGAATCCCTGCGAACCCACGGAAGGGGTAGCCTGCAGAGGCTACCCCTTCTTTTATCCCCGGGTGCAGGACGCCGCTCGCGGCCTACCCATCCCCCAGAGTGGAATCCCTCTACAATCCCCCGTTTCCCTTCGTACTCTCCCCCAAAAAGACTACCTTTGCCACACATCAAACGTAAAAAAGGACATTGACAGATGAAAGACATCATCGCGACTACCCAGGCCCCGGGGGCTATAGGCCCGTACAGCCAGGCTGTTAAGGTGAACGGCCTGCTTTTCATATCCGGCCAGGTGCCCATCAATCCGGCCGAGGGTAAAATCGTGGCCACCGACATCCAGGGGCAGACCGAGCAGGTGATGAAGAACCTGGGGGCCATCCTCAAGGAGGCCGGCATGGACTTCTCCAACGTGGTGAAGACCACCTGCCTGCTGAGCGATATGGACAACTTCGCGGCCATGAACGAGGTCTACGGGAAGTACTTCACCCGCGAGCAGCCCGCCCGCGCGGCCTTTGCCGTGGTGAAGCTGCCGCTGGGGGCGCTCATAGAGATTGAGGCTGTCGCCGCGGAGTAGGAGTAGTTGCGCCCCCCGGGCGAACGAGGGGCTGGAATAAGCACAGAGCAATGCAGATAACGCATGAGAGGGTGATGGAGCTGCTGGCCTCCATCAAGCACCCGGCCATGAAGCAGGATATCGTCTCGCTGGGTATAGCCCAGGAGGTCGCCGTAGAGGGTAATGCCGTCTCCTTCATTCTCCGTCTCATAGAGCCGAACGATGCCTTCGGCGGCTCGCTCCTCCGCGCGTGCAAGCGGGCGCTGGAGGCGGAGTACCCGGGCGTGGAGGTCAGGGGGAGCGTGCAGGAGGCCGCCCCGGCCAAGGTGGAGGCCCCTCCGCGGAAGGGCGGCGTGGCGGGGGTCAAGCACATCGTGGCCATCGCCTCGGGCAAGGGGGGGGTGGGGAAGTCCACCATCACCGTGAACCTGGCCGTGGCTCTGGCCCGCCGGGGGCACAGGGTCGGCGTGCTGGACGCGGACGTGTTCGGCCCGTCCCTTCCCCTCATGCTGGGGGTAGTGGATGCCCGGCCGGAGGTCATCAACGATGAGGGCGAGGACCTCATCATCCCCGTGGAGGCGCACGGTGTCCGGATGCTCTCGATGGGCTTCTTCGTCAGCCCCAGCGATGCCCTGGTGTGGCGTGGCCCGATGGCCTCCAACGGCCTCAAGCAGATACTGCACATGGGCCTCTGGGGCGAGCTGGACTACCTCCTGATCGACCTCCCCCCCGGCACCAGCGACATCCATCTGACGGTTGTCCAGGAGATGTCGCTCACGGGGGCGGTGATTGTCTCCACGCCGCAGAGCGTGGCCCTGGCCGATGCGCAGAAGGCCATCAGCATGTTCTCGAACCATGAGGTGAACGTCCCGATGCTCGGGCTGGTGGAGAACATGGCCTGGTTCGAGGCCGAGGAGCTCCCCGGCAAGCGGTACTACATCTTCGGTAAGGGGGGTGCGGAGTCGCTGGCCGGCGAGCTGGGCATCCCCTTCCTCGGGTCGGTGCCCATCGTGGAGGGGATTCGCGAGGGGGGCGACAGCGGCAGCCCGGTGGCCTCCGCGGATGGTCCCCTCGCGCAGGCATTCGACGGGCTCGCGGCCGCCCTCGAGGCGCAGGTCAATCGCTAGCAGGCATGGGCCGGTAGATTACGTTCATATTGCAATACCCGCTGGGGGCGCGCCCACCGCTTACCCCCGCCAGAAACACGTGAGAGATTATGGTAGCAGAAGAAACCCGAAAGCAGATACTCGAAGCCATCGCGCTGATACGTCCCTACCTGCAGAACGACGGGGGCGACATCTCCCTGGTCGACGTGACCGATGACATGGTCGTCTCCGTGCGCCTACACGGCTCGTGCGACCAGTGCCCCTTCAGCGCCATGACCATGAAGAACGGCGTGCGGGAGACCATCATGCGCCATGTGCCTGGGGTCAAGGAGGTTGTCGCGCTCGATGGGAGCAACGACTAGCGTGCGCGACCAATCCGTCGGCTCATGAGGCGCGCCCTTTTCGCCCTCCTGCTCCTGCTGGCCCTCCCGGCCGCTCTGCGGGCCTCGCTCCACTCCGACCGGGTGGCCTACCGGGAGCAATACAAGGACTGGGCCATAGAGCAGATGAAGCTGCACGGTGTGCCCGCCAGCATCACCCTGGCCCAGGGCATGCTCGAGAGCGGGAACGGGAAGAGCCGGCTGGCGACCCAGGGGCACAACCACTTCGGCATCAAGTGCCATGGCTGGAAGGGGGGGAAGATGTACCACGACGATGACCAGCGGGGGGAGTGCTTCCGGGTGTACCGCTCGGCCAGGAACTCCTTCGAGGACCACTCCCTGTTCCTGCGGGGGGCCAAGCGCTACGCCTTCCTCTTCGACCTCCCGATAACCGACTACAAGGCCTGGGCCCGGGGGCTCAAGCGGGCGGGCTACGCCACCGATAGGCGCTACGCCGAGCGGCTCATCGAGATCATAGAGCAGGAGGGGCTGAGCGCGTACGACCGCGGCGTGGAGGTGGAGGTGCGGCCCCCGAGCGAGGTCAGCAAGCCACGCCTGAGCGAGCGCGACTCCAAGTTCGTCATCCGGCTCGATGGCGACCGGGAGGTCTACACGCGCAACCGCATCGACTACATCAAGGTGGGCCCCCACGACACCTACGCCTCCCTGACCCGCCGGCTGGACATGCTGCCCTTCGAGCTGCAGCGATACAACGAGCTCCCCTCGCGGCAGCTCCCCCCGCCCGGCACCGAGCTCTACATACAGCCCAAGCGGCGGAAGGCGGCCCACGGCAACCAGTCGCACGTGGTGGAGGAGGGGGAGACGGTCTACTCCATCTCCCAGAAGTACGGCATGAAGACCAAGTGGCTCCGCAAGCGCAACCATCTCGCCGAGCGGGAGGAACCCACTGTGGGACAGATACTTTACCTCCGCGGATACGCGCCGAAGCGCTAGGGCGGGGCGTGGGTAGCACGGCTTTGGCCGGGGTTGGGAGCTACGCATCGCCGGCGTTGGTGTACATTTTTCGGGCGTTCAGCGGAGCTACTAGGTAGATTATCATTATATTTGCCCCAGAACAGCGCAGAACGAAATGACCATGCTACATAGTACCAAGCCCAGCAAAATCCAGCTCGCACTCTGGCTTGCCATTGGGCTATGTCTGGCCATACACGCTCCGGCCGGGGCCAACTCGCCACCCATCGTCCCCTTCTCGCGGAACGATTCGGCCAGCATCCAGGAGTGCATCACCCGGCACAAATTCTACCTCGACCGTGGCAACCGGAAGGAGGCCTCGCACTGGCTCAACGTGCAGGCCACCATCTACTGGAAGCACAACTACCTGCGGAAGGCCGAGAGCCTCTTCCTGCAGTCCATCACGCTCAACGAGTCGATCGGCAACCAGAACGGCGTTGCGGGCATCAACTCGAACCTGGCGTTCATCTACGCCGACATGGGCCTGTACGACAAGGCCTACGAGCTCTTCGAGAAGGTGCTGGCCGTCCGGCGGGCGGGGAATGTGCCGGTGAGCACGATCTCGGCCCTGATCAACGAGTCGGTGGTGCTCAACCACCTGGGGCGCTACGAGGTGTCGATCAGCCGGCTGGAGGAGGCCCTGACCCTGGCCCGCAGCATGAACGACGAGATACAGATGCGCAGCGTCTACGGCATGCTCTCGGAGACCTACCAGAAGGCCGGGGATGTGGAGAAGGCCATGTACTACTATGAGTACTACAAGACCTTCAACGACTACGTGAGCGAGAAGACCGTGGCGGAGGCCAGGGCCGAGGCCGAGGTGGCCCGCCTGGAGAAGGAGAACCTCCGCCTGCAGACCGAGAAGCAGGAGCTCATACTACTGCAGCAGCGCCAGGACCTGAGCGAGAAGGGCCAGCAGATCCACCGCCTCTCCAAGGAGCAACGGATGCTGATCGACTCCCTCTCGGCCCGGGAGCTCGCCAACGAGGTGCTGAAGGGGCGCAACCATCAGCAGCAGCTGCGCAACCGCCTGCTCGTGGCGGAGAAGGAGCAGGACCAGCAGCTGCTCCTCTTCCTGGCCATCCTCTCGGTGCTGTTCCTCATCGGCCTGCTGGTCGTGGTCCGGAGCCTCCGGGTGCGGAACCGGCTCAACCGCCAGCTCATCGTGCGGAACCAGACCATCATCGAGCAGAAGGAGGAGATCGCGGAGCGCAACCAGTGCCTCCGGGCCGCGAATGAGCAGCTCGAGGAGCGCAACCACGAAATCATACTCTCCATAGAGTACTCGCGCCAGGTGCAGCACGCCGCCATGGGGCACAACCTCCCGCTCACGGGCTTCTTCCGGGAGGCCTTCGCGCTCAACCAGCCGCTGGCCATCGTCTCGGGCGACTTCTACTTCACCCGCATCATGCCCGACGGCCGGAAAATCATCGTGGTGGCCGACTGCACCGGGCACGGCGTGCCGGGCGGCTTCCTCACGGTGCTGTCCGTGACCATACTGCAGCGCGCCATCTACGACCTGGGCATCAATGAGGTCGTGCCCCTGCTGCAGGAGATCGACAAGGGTATCAGCGAGCTCAACTCCGGGGAGGACATCAGCCAGCACTCCATGGACCTCGCGCTGTGCATCATCGACGAGCGCCAGCAGCAGCTGCACTTCGGCGGGGTGGTCAACGGCCTCTACATCGCCAACGCCGATGGGGTGGAGTACATCCCCGGGGTGCGGCGGATGCTCGGCCTGCGGGCGGCCGCCTTCGCCAACCAGCCACCCGAGTTCGTGCAGCATACCCTCCCCCTGAAGGAGAACACCTGGTACTACATGTGCTCGGACGGCATACAGGACCAGTTCAACAGCAGCTACAAGAAATTCACCCGTCGCCGGCTCATCGCCCTCCTGGAGGAGCTACGCCCCCGGTCGGCCCAGGAGCAGCACGACATCATACTCCAGGAGTGGACCGAGTGGAGCCAGGACGCCCGCCAGGTCGACGACGCATTGCTCGTGGGCTTCAAACCCCTTTAAATGATACAACCTCCTATGAAAAGCAACGGTAAGGTTCGAAAGCAGCAGATCGTGCTGCTGGCCCTGATGGCCGCGCTCTCGGCCGGCATCGGCGAGCTCCGCGCCCAGGAGCTGCCCCAGACCGCGCCCCGCCAGTTCCGCGACTCCGCCAGCGGGAAGCTCTACTGGAATAAGCACCAGCCGCTGTACCTCTTCGTGGCCACCAGCCCCGACGCGGCCAACGCCCACCTGCTCAAGAGCGAGGGGCAGGCGCAGTGGGGCACGCCCTTCTACCTGGATACGGAGGGGATAAACTTCGTGCGGACCCGCTGGGCCGTGAACCCCAAAACGGGCCAGGCCATACAGCCCAAGCAGGAGATACTGTGGGAGGTGTACGCCGACGGGCGGCCGCCGCGGACGACCATCCAAACCCACGCGGACTCCAAGGTCAAGAACCTCCTGGGGAAGAACGCCAGCGTGACCCTCAAGGCCACGGACGCGGTCAGCGGGGTGCAGACCATCTACTACGCCATCAACGGCCAGCCCTACCGGGCGTACGAGGGCCCGATATCCGTGGCGGCCGAGGGGAAGGTGCAGATATCCTACCTGGCCACCGACCGCGTCGGGAACCGGGAGGAGGCACGGACGCTCAGCCTCACCGTGGACCGCACCCCGCCCAGCACCACGGCCAGGTCCATCGGCATAAACGTCGGGAGCGACAACACGCTGGCCAAGAGCACCACCCTGGTGCTGGAGGCCCACGACGAGGTCGCCGGCATCGCCTCGACCCACTACCGCATCGACAGCGGGAGGTGGATGCCCTACACCCGGAAGGCCCGCATCTCCCTTAGGACCATCAAGGACGGGCAGCACCACCTGGAGTTCTACAGCAAGGACCGGGTGGGCAACAGCGAGCCGGTGCAGCGCTACGACTTCTACCTGGACGACACCCCCCCCATCACCATATCCGACGTGCTGGGCGACAAGTTCGTCGTCGGGAAGAAGATGTTCTTCTCCGGGCGGACCAAGCTGAAGATCACCTCGGTGGACAACCACGCCGGGGTGAGCGACCTGCTGTACTCCATCGACGGGCAGCCCTTCGTGTCCTACACCGAGCCCTTCTACATGCCGCAGCAACCCGGCTGGCACGTGGTGCGCTACTACGCGCTGGACAGCACGGAGAACCGGACGGTGGGCGTGCACAAGAGCCAGTACCTCGAGTACCGCATGAACATCGACAGGATATACGTGGACCTGACGGGCCCCACGATCTCGCACTCCCTCGTCGGGAAGAGCTACAAGCGGAACGACACGGTGTTCGTCGCGCCGACCACCCAGATCACCCTCAAGGGGCACGACCCGGAGTCCGGCCTGCGCGACCTGGCCTACTCCATCGACCACGACGCCTGGGAGCGGAAGTACAACGGCCCCTTCAACCTGGAGGGCATATCCTCCGGCGAGCACCACGTGGAGTACTTCGGCTACGACAACGTCAACAACCGCAACATCGGGAGCTTCTCCTTCATCCTGGACTCGGACGCGCCGGAGGTCGACTACCACGTCAGCGTCAAGCCCTACGAGAACGAGGTCGATGCCGATGGGCAGCCCGTCTACCCGAGGGATGCCCGCGTATTCCTCTCGAGCCAGGACAACATGACCGGCGTGGCCAAGCTGGAGTACTCGCTCAACGGTAGGCCCTACAAGCCCTACCAGGGGGCCTTCGGCGGCCTGGAGCGCGGTGTCAACCGCCTCAAGATTCGCGCCACGGACCACGTGGGCAACGCGCAGGAGAAGCTCCGGAAAATCACCGTACGCTAATCGGTACGGCGTAGGGAGCATGGGGATCGGCGAGGCGAGGGCGGTATTCGCGGAGATAGGCGCAAAGCTGACGGGAAGGATGGCAAGGACGGCCATCTCGCTGGGCAGAAGTACGAGCCCAGCATGGCCCATGGGCTGGAGCGGGCGTATACCCTCATGAATAGGCTGTATTTCACGGGCCGAACGGATGAGGCTCTCGGGGTGGTCGGGGTCCTGTCGGCGGAGGAGTTCGACGGGAACTAGGACCGGTGGACCTGGATAGAGCCAGCCCTGCTGCTTCGGTGCTACCCGCTGAAGGACGATGGTACGGCGCGGGAGACCCTTGCCAGGATAGACGCAACTCTCGGCTACGGCACGAACGAGCTGGCGAAAAGGGTCAGGGCCAAGGTGCGGGAAAGAACTCTCAGGGGGGAGTGCCTGAAGTACGCCGAGCTAAGGGCCGCGCGGGACGGTGGCGACCACCAGGCGGAGCTGCAGCAGGGGATGGCGTAGTTCTACAGGTTGCTGTACATCTACCGTCTCGGTGGCTCGGAGGAGTTCCCGGTGGATAGGGCGCTGGCGGAGCTGCGGGACTATGAGGCGCGGATACGGGGGCTAATCGGCCAGCTGGCTGGTGGAGAGGAATGAAAAAGGGGAGCTAGAGCCCCCCTCGTTTTGCAAGATAACCCTGGTATGGTCGCCACCGCTGCAGGATGGCGGCATAGATGATGGCCTGGCGGGCATCGAATCGTGTTGCCGGAGCGGTGTGTGCACCGATGGCGTAGGCCTTCGTCTCCCCGGCCTTGGCCTCTGTCCGGAGCTCCTGCAGCTGGTCGCCGGTGGCGAACTCTATGGAGGAGGTCGAGTCCAGCGGCCCTGCCTCCTCCGGCGCAGGGCTGGCTGGCTCGGTGCTCACCGGGATGCTGTGCTCCTCCCGCCATCCGTAGTCCTCTATCCTCTCATCCTCACTTTGGTATACGAAGGGGTCGTGCTCAGCGCGATAGTCCGTAGCCTCGGCCTGGAGGCGCTCCAGCTCCTCCAGCAGCTCCTTCTTCTCCGCCCCCCATTGCCCTGAAACCGTCCGGAGAATGTCGGACATGGACATCCCGTCCTCCGGCTGCGCCGCCTCGTCCGTTTGGGGCTCACCGACCATGGCACCCCGCTGCATGCCTCCCTCCTCGGCCCTACTGTTCCGCTTCGCGGCCTTGGCCTTTTGCTGCATGTGCAGGTATTTTATCACCGAGTAGACGATGAACATCAGTATGATTATCTTCATGCCAATCCTTGCTCCTTAAATGATACCCCACGGCCTCCGCCCTCCGCGAATATACAGCATTAATCGCACTTCTGCGTGGGGCCTCGCCCCGCGATGCTACTCGAAGGTGATCTTGCCCAGGGTCACCATCTCCTTCTCGTCCTCCAGCCGGAGGGTTAGGTCCTGCCGTTGCTGCCGCTCCGTGCCGTAGTACAGGTAGCACGATGCGTGTACGTACTTCGGCACGACGGCCGCCTGGGTGTGGTCGCCGTAGAGCTTGGCCTTGATGATGTACGTGCCCTTGAGCCCCCGTCGCTGCATGTACTCCTCCGGGCCGAAGCCGCGGGTGATGTCGTTGGAGAGCTTGCCCAGGGACATCGTCTCGCGGTGGCCGAAGTAGCACTCCTCGCCGGTTGGGTCCACCACGTGCAGGTCGACATCCACATCGTCGTTGGCCCAGCTCAGCACGATGCGTACGTCCACCGGCTCCTTGCGCAGCAGCTCCTTCTCTATGGCCGAGGTCTTCACGCTGCGGGGGAAGCGGGCTATCAGCGCGTTCATCTCGTTGAGCGCGATGAGGTCCACCCCGCGGAAGCGGTCCTCCCATATGCCCGTGGCCACGGAGTAGAGCAGGTCGACGGCCTCCTGCACCCGCGCCTTATCCTGGCCGATTAGCAGCGCCAGGTCGCGCGCCGGTTGTGGCAGGTAGCCCGCCTCCTCCATCAGCCGCCGGTAGATGGCCTCGGCCTCGCGGTGGTATCCGTACTTCTCCAGCTCCTTGGCCACGGCCCGGAGTAGGGCGACCGAGCCCCGGGCAAGCTCCAGCACCGTGCTCAGCGCGCGCAGCCCCTCGTCCTTCATCCCCTTGCCGAAGAGGAAGCCCGCGGCATCTAGGTAGAAGGCCGGTATGGCCCCGTACTCCTCCTTCAGGCGGTGGTAGGTCTGCAGCTCCTCGCCCTTACGCGCGTACTCCAGCACCTTCAGGTAGGGGCTCTGCGAATCCCAGCCAGCAATCTGGATGCTCCCCTGCAGCCCGTTGCTCCCCGACCCATTCGCGCTCTCCTCCAGCTCCACCTCGTCGTACTCAACATCAACCGGATTACCCGCCATTTCCGCCATCTTGGCTGAAGGTGCTGCCGCCTCCATCATGACCTCATCCGAGGGCGAATGGCCCATCGCCCTTTGTTTCTTTCGTGGCTCCGTCGTCCTGCCGCCGGGCTTGCGCTCCCACCACTCGGTCTGCGCCTTGGCACGTTCTATCAGGTCCTCCATATGCCTCTTCTCCAGCTGCTTGCGGTCCCTCTCCCATCCCTTAAGAATCTGCTGGTACTCTGCCTGTAGCTCCTCCGGGGGATTGATGCCGTAGTTGGCGTAGTCGCTCACATTCTCCAGCACGATGAGCGAGGTCTTCGGCGTGACTATCCCCTCGCGCTGGGCCAGGGCCTCCGCCTCGCGCTCCTTCCCCAGGCTGCGCAGCCGCTCCAGCTCCTGCTGGGCGTAGCCCCTCCGCAGCTGCCCCGCGATCTCGGCATCCTTCCACAGCGGGGAGGTGCGCGCATCGGCCACGATGGAGACCGCCTCCTCCGAGCCGTAGTTCACCGATACGGCCTGCACCTCCGACGCTTTGTGGCCGTACACCCAGGTGACGGAGCTCAGGGTGGGCGATACGGGGCACTCGAAGGTTTGCGATGTGCCCACGGCCGACCAGCGCGCCACCAGGCTCGTCTGGCTGAGCATGGCCGTGGCCTCGGAGGGGCTCACCCTCGTCAGGTCGATGAACTGCCCGCTCATTGAGGTGCGCCGTAGCCAGGCCTCATCGCGAATGGGCGACTCGGTCAGGCAGTAGACCCGCCGCTGGGCTTTCGGCATCGTCAGCTCGCCCGGCATGCTGTGGATACCGTTGCTCACCAGGATGCTCGCCGGGGCCTTCAGCTCGCCCCACGGGATGGCGTTCAGGTTTGTGGCCCCGTCGTAGTGAAGGCCCTCGAGGCGGGACATGAGCTCGGCGCACTGACCGTCCTTCACGCTGAAGTCCTCCCGTCCGATGAGCGCGTGCGCGAAGGTCACGAGGTGCACCTTGCCCCTCCCCATCTCCCTGAGGTAGCCCTGTAGCGTGGCCAGGGTTTTCTCCCGTTTCAGCCCATGTTGCGATTCGCTTACATCCCAAATCAGGTTCACCTCCTTCACCATTTGCCGCTCAGGGGCGCGTCGCTGCGAGCTGGGCACACGGAGCGGCACGGCGAAGAATACCCCGTCGGCCGTTTTGGCCTGGATGATGGTGGGCTGGTACTCACGGGGTAGCTGCACGCGGAGACGTTCTTTCAGCGTGGTGCTCTTGCCGTCGTACCGCAGGACGCTCTCGTGGCGGTGGCTGGTGAAATGGGCACCTTCCAGCCCCTCGATTTTCGCCCCGCTGCCCGGTCGCTCGACGATGCGTATACCCAGGCTGAAGTCCTCGATGGGGTAGCTGAAGGTGTAGGGGAATTCGTAGAGATCCTCCCCCCTCGCGTTCTCGAGCGGGTGGTCCAGCGTCACGACGATGCGGCGTGTGCCCTTGGCGAAGAAGGGGTATATCCTGGTGCTGAAGCGGTTGCCCTCCACGTGCTCTACCAGGGCGGGGTCTACGCCGCGGCGCACCACCGCCGTGTAGGCCTGCCGCCCCGTGCTCTTGGGCACCGGCACGGCGTCGCGCTGCTTGCCGTTCACGTCGAGCGAGAAGCCGGCCAGCGTCCACCCGCCGGGGAGGGGTAGGTCGAAGGTCGCCTCCAGGCGCTGGTCGTTCGGGTTGTAGAGCGTGATGTCCATCTGGGTGGTGGACATGCCCCCGGCGATGGTGGTGGCGACCCTGAGCGCCTGTACCCGGATGTCCTCCAGCTGCCCCCGCTGCGGGTTGCGCATCCCGATGGTGTACTCCGGCGCGTCGGGCTGGCTTGCGGCCTGGGCTGGCGCGAGGCTCAAGGGCAGGAGTAGGACGGGGCTGAGTATGCGTGCCATTTGTATGAGCATGGTGTGAGATGGATTAGGTGTGGCCTGTTTCAGCATTGTTGTCGATTGCAAAGAAAGCAAAAAGATACGACAAGCACAAATATTTCTAATTTGGCTTTATTCCGGGGGCTACGATAAGGGGAAATCGACTTTGAAAAGTCCGCAGCTAATTCTGCTACCAATTCCATAAAGAGCGATGAATGCCGCACCTACTCTGATGCTATTATCCATCGAACCCATTTGATTTTCAAGAACATAAGCGAATGGGCAACGCATAAAGCGCCAAATACAACGAGCCAGCCGGAATACCCCCTCCCCACAAAGGACCTATCTGCACCTATTCGTGCTCATTACAGTCATATGGCTGTAATCCCTAATAAATAGGCTTAATGTATATGGAGCTAGAAATTCACCAACGAATGCAATCGCCTAAGCAGTCGCCAGCACCGTTCTCAGCGTTATACTCGAGCTTTTACCTTTCCTCTGGTGAGCCGTTTTTCCCCCTTTGCCTTCGCATTCACGGACCATCCTACCCCTGCTGTTATTCTGTCGGTGAGCTGGGCTTTCCCAGGAGGTTGAAGCGCTTGAGTATCAGCGGGGTGATGAGCAGGTCGGCCAGCAGGGCCACCATCAGCCCGGCGACGGAGAGGAAGCCCACGTAGACGATGTTGCTGCTCTTGGAGGTGCAGAAGAGGATGAAGTTGGAGCAGATAATCATCGTGGAGAAGACCACGGCGCGCCCGGCCACGCGGAAGGTGCGCTCCATGGCGAGGTGGTAGTCGCCCGTCTGGCGGAATTCGCGGCGGGCCAGGCTGAGTATCTGCACGGTGTCGTCGACCGAGATGCCCAGCACCATGGGGATGATGGTGGCCAGGAACATGTCGAGCGGCATGCCGGTGTAGCCCATGATGCCGGCGATGACGACCGCGGGGGCGAGGTTGGGTATCATGCTCACCAGGCCGACCTTCACGCTCCCGAAGACGGCCGTGAGTATCAGGGTGATGAGCAGGAGGGAGAGGAAGAAGGTGAGGACCTGGCTCCGGGTGACGTACTGCATCATGCTGACGAACTGGGGGAGGGAGCCGACGACCTGCACGTCCGCGCCGGGGAAGAGGTCCTCGGCCAGCGTCTGGGCCCGGGCGAGCTCCTGCTCGTTGGTGCCGGAGTCGAAGTGACTGACCTCCACCATGAGGCGGAGGTAGCGGCCGCTGGGGTCTATCCAGCCGTTGGGGCCCGTGTCGCCCGCCATCCGGTAGAAGCGGAAGAAGCTGGCCAGCTCCTCGGGGCGCTCTGGCACGGTGTAGGCCTCGGGCCCGCGGAGGGCGGCGTGGAGGTCCTTGATGATGTGGGCCATGGAGCTGGTCCGCTGGGTGAGGGCCATGCGCTCAATCTCGGTGGCCAGGGTGTCGAGGCGGGCGATGCTCTCGGGCTGGCGGGCGCGGCCGGAGTCCTTGAGGTCGATGAGGAGGTCGTAGCTGTAGACCGAGCCGAGGGGCGATTCGCCCACGTGGAGGAGGTTCGCCACGTAGGGCACGCGGGTGCCGATGGTCCGCTGCAGGTCGAAGGAGACCTGTATCTGGGTTGCGCCCACGAGCATCAGGAGGAGGAGGGGGATGCTCACGGCCAGGATGGGCCGGGGGTGCGCGAGGGCCCAGGCCGCGAGGCGGGCCATGAGGAGGTCCCAGCGCCCCGTTCCGTCGCGGTGGGTGGGGCTAGGGCTGCGGTCGGCGCCCAGGCCCATGAGGGTGGGGAAGAGGATGGCCAGGGAGAGGAAGGCGCCCCCGACGGAGATGGCCGCGCCGAAGCCCACGAAGTGCAGGGGGGCGATGGGGGTGAAGAGGAAGGTGAGCAGGGCGACCACGGTGGTGCTCACGGAGATGAACACCGGCCAGAGGACCTCGCCCATGGTCTCCTCGACGCTCCTTTTCCGCAGCCCGGTGGCGAAGAATCGCTGGCGGAAGAAGCTGTAGACGTGGATGTTGTAGGCCAGCGGTATGGCGAAGGCGCTCACCAGCGGTATGGCGATTAGGAGGGGGTCGGGCCGGTAGTCGGTCAGGCCCAGCGTGCCGAAGAGCAGGAGGTTGCCGATGATGGAGGAGGCCACCGGGATGAGCACGCCGCGCAGCGAGCGGGTGACCAGCAGCAGGACCAGCAGGGCGACCAGGATGGCGAAGCCCATGATGCGGGGCACCTCCCGGCTGTAGAACTCGTTCTTCTCGTAGTCGATGTAGGGGAGCCCGGCCCCCAGGGGGTGGAGCGCGGCGTATTTTTCCTGGCTGATGACATCGTGGAGCTGCCGGCCGATGATGATCTGGGTGGAGAGGCCGGTTTCGTCGAACTCGGGGAACTCGCCCAGCTGCACGAATACCCAGGCCTGGCGGCCGTCGTCCGACACCAGCCGGTTGCGCAGCCCGGGGCGCGATTGGTAGGCCCGGCGGATGGAGTCGCCCAGGGTGGGGCTGTCGCCCAGGGGCTCGGGGACCAGGGGGCGCACGGTGGGCATTCCGTGCTGCAGGCTCGGCAGCTCGAGCTGGGTGAGGGACACGACGCGCTCGGCGTGGGTGAGCGAGTCGGCCAGCTCGTGGCTCAGCGCGCGGATGAGGCGGAGGTTCTCGGGGCGGTACACGTCGTCGCACTCGAGCAGGACGGCCACGAAGATGTCGCTCCCGAATATCTCCTTGAACTCGCGGGTGCGGGCAATCATGGGGTCGTCCTCCATGAAGTAGTTCTCGAAGCGGGAGTCCGTCCTGAGCCGGGTGGCGAAGTGGCCGGCCATCAGCACCAGGCCGAGGAATAGCGGGAGGATGACCCAGCGCCAGCGCATGGCCAGGCGGGCCCAGGCCGCGAAGAGGAGGTCCATGTTCGGCTTCCGCATCTTGCTGTTCCGTTTGGGGTTGTGCATCCGGCAAAAGTAGGCAGACTCCGGCGAATAGGCAAGCCGCCGTTGGGGGCGTGCGCTAATGAAAACATTGCTATCTTTCGGCTGCGTAGCGGGGTCGCTGCATGTAGAACTTTAGTTGCTATGGGAAGGTGGATGTTGGTTTTTGGCATCTTGCTACCCCTCGGGCTGGTGGCGCTGACCGGCTGCGGAGTGCTTGCCCGCGACACCCCGGCCGAGCCGCAATCCCCGCGGACGAACCCGGCGCTGGGTATCCAGTGGGTGAGGGTGGAGGGCGGCCGGTTCATGATGGGCACCCCCGACGGGGAGGAGCCCCGCTATGACCCCGAGGGCCCGCAGCGCGAGGTGGAGGTGTCGGGCTTCTGGATGGGCGCGACGGAGGTGACCAACGCGCAGTACAACGCGTTCCTGAGGGACATGGAGGCCAGGGGGGGCGAGCCGTGGGAGCGGGTGAGGGGGAGCGGGGCGATGCACCCCGGGCTGGACGCGAGCTTCAAGGGCGATGCGCAGCCGGTGGTGTGCGTCTCATGGGAGGATGCCATGGCCTTCTGCGAGTGGGTGGGCCGGGGGGTGACCCTGCCGACAGAGGCGCAGTGGGAGTACGCCTGCCGGGCGGGGGGCAAGGGGCGATTCTGCTTCGGCAATGATGCGGCCCGGCTGGGCGACTACGCCTGGTACGTGGCGAATGCGAATGGGGTGACGCACCCGGTGGCCGGGAAGAAGGCCAACGCCTTCGGCCTCTACGACATGCACGGGAACGTGTGGGAGTGGTGCGCTGACCGGTACAGCGAGGAGTACCCCAGGAGTAAACCTGCGGCAGGCGCTGACCGTGTGGACCGTGGCGGCGCCTGGGACGACACGGCCGGGCTCTGCCGCTCCGCGAACTGGGACTGGAACGCCCCCACGCTCCGGAACGCCACCCTGGGTTTTCGTCTGGTCGCCCCGTTCGCACCCTAGCCAAGCCCTGAGGCAATGCCCTGTTCCCGGTGGGGGCAGGGTCTCCCGGGGGGCGTAGGGCTTTTTCCACCCGGCGGGAGGGGGCGGTGCGCCCCAATCCATCCCTTGCGTCACGCGGGCAGTAAACCGAATCGGGGTGGAATGGTTATGGGACATAAGGATACCTCCGCGGGGAAGGGCGCGCTACCCGGCTGGCCGCCTGGGCATGTGCCGATTCGGCCGTGTCTTTGGCGTGTGAATGCGCTGGCTACGGGGCGCGAACTTCTGCGAAAATGTGTACATTCGCGGTAGCTTCTCTGTATGCTTTGCATGGGTGGGGCTGGGCCCTCGGGGCGTGTTCGTACATTGAGTGAAAAGTAGCAAGTTGTGATATATGGTGAGCGAGAATAAGGAAGGGCAGGAGCGGGAGCTGCTGCGGGTGGTGGAGAATGCGATGAGCTCGAAGAAGGCGCGCAGCATCGTGGAGCTGGACATGCGGGGGATAGAGAAGCGGGTGTGCGACTACTTCATCATCTGCCATGCGGACAGCGCGCCACACATCAAGGCGATAGCCGAGGAGGTGGAGGACCGGGTGGCGGCCGGCACGGGGGAGTGGCCCTGGCGGATGTCGGGGATGGAGAATGCCCAGTGGATCGTGATGGATTACTTCGATGTGGTGGTGCACGTGTTCTCCACGGAGGCCCGTGCATTCTACGACCTGGAGTCGCTCTGGCAGGATGCGGTGCGCCGCGAGGTGCCGGATGAGGACTAGTGACGTGGCAAGTGGACTAACCTTATATATAGGAGTATTAGACTAGTGGGTGAAAACAAGGGGGGCAATCCGCCTTCAGGTAAGAGGAACCCCTTTCTGCGGGGCGGTGTCGGCGGGTCGCACCGCCCGAATATACTGTGGCTCTACCTCCTGATCGCCATGGCCATCATCGGGGTGAAGCTCTTCTACACCGGTGGGAGCAGCATCGAGACGGACTGGCAGGCGGTTCGCTTCCAGATGCTCGAGAAGGGCTACGTGACCAAGCTGGTGGGCGTGCGCAACAAGGGGATAGTGCAGGTGTACCTCTCGCAGGAGGGGCTGAAGCACTTCCAGAGCCGGCTGGGCGACATCGAGGCCTACGGGGAGACCGCGCCGTTCTACTTCACGATTGGGTCCATCGAGACCTTCAACGCGAACCTGAATGCGGCCCAGGCATCGGTGGATGACGACAAGAAGATATACCCCACCTACGTGGAGGAGCCGGACTACTTCGGGGGCTTCTTCTACTGGGTCTTCCCGATCGTGCTGATGCTCGGGGTGTGGATGTTCATCTTCCGGCGGATGTCGCGGGGTGGGGGCCCGGCGGGCGGCGGGGGCAACATCTTCTCGATGGGCAAGTCGCGCGCGCAGATTTTTAATAAGGAGACCGGTACGAAGGTGACCTTCAAGGACGTGGCGGGCCTGGAGGAGGCGAAGGTGGAGGTGGAGGAGATCGTGGATTTCCTGCGGAACCCCAAGAAGTACACCGAGCTCGGGGGCAAAATCCCCAAGGGTGCCCTGCTGGTGGGCCCCCCGGGCACGGGTAAGACCCTGCTGGCCAAGGCGGTGGCGGGCGAGGCGGAGGTACCCTTCTTCAGCCTCTCGGGCTCCGACTTCATGGAGATGTTCGTGGGGGTGGGGGCATCGCGCGTGCGCGACCTCTTCAAGCAGGCGAAGGAGAAGGCCCCCTGCATCATCTTCATCGACGAGATAGACGCCATCGGCCGCAGCCGCTCCAAGAACGCCAGCTTCTCGAGTAGCGAGGAGCGCGAGAACACGCTCAACCAGCTGCTGACGGAGATGGACGGCTTCGCGACCAACACGGGCATCATCGTCCTGGCGGCGACCAACCGGGCCGACATCCTGGACGGCGCCCTGCTGCGGGCGGGGCGCTTCGACCGGCAGATCCACGTGGAGCTGCCCGACCACACGGAGCGCTACGAGATATTCAAGGTGCACCTCCGGCCGCTGAAGCTGCAGGAGGGCTTCGACCCGGCCTTCCTGGCCAAGCAGACCCCGGGCTTCTCCGGGGCCGACATCGCCAACGTGTGCAACGAGGCGGCCCTCATCGCGGCCCGCAAGAACAGCGAGCATGTGGGGCGGCAGGATTTCCTGGACGCGATAGACCGGATAGTCGGTGGCCTGGAGCGTAAGAACAAGATTCTCACCCCGGAGGAGAAGCGCAAGGTGGCCTTCCACGAGGCGGGGCACGCCACCGTGAGCTGGTTCCTGGAGCACGCCAACCCCCTGCTGAAGGTGTCGATTATCCCCCGGGGTCGCTCGCTGGGGGCGGCCTGGTACGTGCCCGAGGAGCGCCAGCTCAGCACCACCGAGCAGATGTTCCACGAGATGTGCGCGCTGCTGGGCGGGAGGGCCTCCGAGGACGTGGTCTTCGGCGAGGTCTCGACCGGCGCGCTCAACGACCTGGAGCGGGTCAACAAGATGGCCTACGCGATGGTGGCCTACTACGGCATGTCGGACGAGCTGGTGAATATCTGCTACTTCGACTCCACGGGCGAGAGCCAGATGTCCTTCGCGAAGCCCTACAGCGAGCGGACGGCCGAGGAGATAGACCGCGAGGTGCGCGCCCTGGTGGCCCGCGCCTACACCCGGGCGAAGGAGATCCTCATGGAGCACCGCGAGGGGCTAGACCGGCTCGCGGCGCGGCTGCTGCAGGAGGAGGTCATCTTCTCCGACGACCTGGTGGCAATCTACGGCGAGCGGAAGTGCAATAGCCGGCAGGAGGAGCTGGCGGCCACCCTGCGCAACCCGAATAGCCATCTGGCCCCCCCCCAGGGTGATGCCGTGGCGCAGGAGGCGGAGCGGGCTGAGGCCACGGAGGTGGTGGCAACCGAGGATACGGTGACGGAACCCTCGGAGCGTAGCGAGTAGCGTCTGAATGTGCAATAATTAAGGAAGGAGGAGAACCATATGGGTGATGGTTTTATGGATACGAACTGGGTGGTTATCGAGGAGTACGCATCGTACGAGGAGGCCTTGATGGTGCAGGGCCGCCTCGAGAATGAGGGCATCGTCTCGGAGGTGTATGACCTGCGTAGCAGCGCGTACCCGATTCCGATAAAGGCCAGCGCGCGCCTGCTCGTGCCGCTGGAGGAGCTCGGGCGCGCGTCGCAGCTGCTGGAGCAGTGGAGCGGACGTGGTGAGGGGGGCGATCTGTGTAAGCGGGGGCTATGACCAACCTGCAGCTACGTGCGCTGAGCGGTGCGGCCTACGTGGCGGTGCTGCTGGGGGCCCTCTGGTGGGGCTACGACAGCACAGCCCTGCTCTTCTTCCTACTGGGGATGCTGGGCCTCAATGAGTACGCCCGGCTGGTGGAGGGGCTAGACGGCATTTCCCTCCCACGCCTCCCCCTGCTGGGCCTGGGGGCTGTCGGGCTGGGCCTCGGGGGCTACGCCTTCCGGGGGATGAACTACCTCCTCGTGATGAACGAGCTGTTCATGCTCTACCTCCAGCTGGTGTTCTTGGCCTCGGTGGTGTACGTCGTTTTCAGCCGTCGTGAGCGGTCCTTCGTTCAGGTGGGGGTGTCGCTGCTGGGCCTGCTCTACGTGCTGCTGCCCTGCGTGCTGGCGATGTCCCTGGCCCGCTTCAATACGGGCTATCTGGCCATGGTGCTTGTGGGGGTGTGGTCCAACGATGTGGGGGCCTACCTGGTGGGCTCCGCGGTGGGGCGACACCCGATGTTCCCCAGCGTCTCGCCCAAGAAGAGCTGGGAGGGCTTCGCCGGGGGCGTGGTGGCCACAGTCTTGGTCTCGGTATTGCTGGGCCCGTGGCTCGCGCGGCGCTACGAGCTCCACTCCTGGGCGCTGTTCGGGGTGCTGGTCTCGCTGGCGGCCGTGGTGGGCGATTTGTTCGAATCGCGCCTCAAGCGCACGGTGGGCGTGAAGGACTCGGGGAGCTTCCTGCCGGGGCATGGCGGCGTGCTGGATAGGGTCGACGCAATGCTTCTGGCTTTGCCAGTAGCGTATATTTTAGTACTTTCGAAGCTATTATTGTAGGTTATCTTGCCCTCTTCGGGGGCTGTATAAAGCGATAAGCATATGTTTTCAGCGAATAGGTTGACCAAGATACTGGGTGTTAAGTACCCTGTCATTCAGGGGGGTATGATATGGTGCAGCGGCTGGCGACTGGCCGCTGCGGTCTCTGAGGCGGGCGGCCTGGGGGTCATCGGCGTGGGCTCCATGGATGCGACCCTGCTGGCCGAGCACATCAAGAAGTACCGTGCGGCCTGCGACAAGCCCTTCGGGGTGAACATCCCCATGCTGTACAGCCACGTGGAGGACTGCCTGGCGGTCTGCGAGGCGGAGGGCGTGCCGGTGCTGATTACGTCTGCTGGCTCGCCGAAGAAGTACACGGCCCGGGCCCATGCGGCGGGCATGAAGGTGGGGCATGTGGTCCCCAGCCCCAAGCTGGCGCAGAAGGTGGAGGCCGCGGGTTGCGACTTCGTGGTGTGCGAGGGCATGGAGGCCGGGGGGCACAACGGCCTGGAGGAGATCTCGACCCTGGTGCTGCTGCAGCTGGTGGCGGCGGATGTGAAGATTCCCATCGTCTCGGCCGGGGGCTACATGGATGGCCGGGGTCTGGCCGCGGCGCTGGCCCTCGGGGCGGAGGGCGTGCAGATAGGCAGCCGCTTTGCCGTGACGGTGGAGTCCTCCGCGGCGGATGCCTTCAAGGAGCATATGCTGGAGGTGCGCGAGCGGGGTACGCTGCTCACGTCGCGCAGCTGGGGCCCCACCCGCCTGGTGCCGAACCAGTTCAGCGATGCGCTGATGGCCATGGAACAGTCGGGCGCGAGCCCGGAGGCCCAGCGAGAGTTCATCGGTCGTGGCCGGAGCCGACGGGGCATCTTCGAGGGGAACCTCGTGCAGGGCGAGCTGGAGATAGGCCAGATCGCCGGGGCATTCCGCGACGTGCCGACCGTGGCGCAGGTGATGGACAATCTGGTACGGACCTTTGGCGAGGCGCTCGAGCGGCTCAACGGCATGGCCAAGTAGGCCCGGAGCAAGAAGTAAAGGATGATAGATTTCTCGAGGTTTATGCTGGGCAACGGCCTTCGCGTCCTGGTCAACGAGGACAGGACCACCCCGCTGGTGTCGATGGCCATCGTCTACGACGTGGGGGCGAGCGACGAGGATGCGGGGCGTACGGGCTTTGCGCACCTCTTCGAGCATCTGATGTTCGGGGGGAGCGTGAATATCCCGGACTTCGACAGGCCGCTGGAGCTGGCGGGCGGCACCAATAATGCCTTTACCAATCAGGACATTACGTGCTTCTACTGCACCGTGCCGGCGGAGAATATCGAGACGGCCCTCTGGCTCGATAGCGACAGGATGCTCTCCCTGGCCTTCTCGGACAGCAGCCTGGAGGTGCAGCGGAAGGTGGTGGTGGAGGAGTTCAAGCAGCACTACCTCAACGCGCCCTACGGGGACATCTCCCACCTGCTCTTCGACCTGGCGTACCGGGTTCATCCCTACCGCTGGCCGACGATAGGCCGGGAGCTCGCGCACGTGGAGGAGGCCACGATGGAGCAGGTGAAGGACTTCTTCGCCCGCTTCTACATGCCGAATAACGCGGTGATGGCCCTCTCGGGCAGCATATCGCACGACCGTGCCAAGGAGCTGACAGAGAAGTGGTTCGGTGGGATTCCCGCCGGGGAGCGGCCCTCGCACTCCCTACCCGTAGAGCCAGAGCAGACGGCGGCCAGGGAGCTGGAGGTGGAGCGCGAGGTGCCCAGCGATGCCCTCTTCATCACCTTCCCAATGTGCGGGCGGATGGAGGCGGAGTACGTGGTCTACGATGTGCTGTCGGACCTCCTTTCGCACGGCGAGAGCTCGCGCTTCAACGCCCACCTGGTGGAGCGGCAGGGGCTCTTCTCCAGCATCGACGCCGTGGTGAGCGGCAGCCGCGACGCGGGCCTGTTCATGATAAGCGGCATGCTGAGCGAGGGCGTGAGCTTCGAGCAGGCGGAGGCCGCGGTCTGGGCCGAGCTGGAGGGGCTGCAGGATGTGGCGGAGGCCGAGCTGGAGAAGGTGAAGAATAAGTACGAGGCGGATGTGGTCTTCTCCGAGCTGCGGGCGGGCCAGCGCGCGCGGGCTTTGGCCGAGTACGAGACGCTGGGCGGAGCGGAGTACGTGAATACGCGGGTGGAGCGCGAGCGTGCGGTGCGCCTCGAGCAGGTGAAGTCGCTGGCGGCCAGGGCCTTTGTCCGGGAGAAGAGTAGTACATTGCGCTACCGGGCGAAGCGTTGATACACATTGATACATAGGAGCTTAAGCTATAGATGGGAGGATGTATGCTGGATAGAACGGTAGCACCGGTGGTTCAGGCGGGGGGGGCGTTGGACTTTCCCTGCCTCCGGAGCGAGGTGTTGGACAACGGGATGCGCTACCATAGCCTCTGCGAGGGTAGCACGCCGGCGGTGAAGGTCCAGCTGCTGTTCCCGGGTGGCCGGTCGGTTCAGCGTGGGCGGCTCGAGGCCGATGTGGCCCTCACCCTGCTGACCAAGGGCGCGCGCGGGGCCGATGCCGAGGCGGTAGCTGGGCGCGTCGACTACCTGGGCGCGCGCTTCTACTCCGCGGCCACTCCCTGGTACGGCAAGGTCTCGCTGAGCTGCGTGGCGAATCGGCTGGAGGATGCCTGGGGCCTACTGGCCGATGCGCTCGTGTCGCCCTCGTACGACCCGACCTACTTCGAGACCTGGCGCAAGAAGCAGAAGGCCGGGGCGGAGATACGCGAGCAGGAGTCCAGCTACTTGGCATCCAGGGCTTTGCAATCGGCCCTGCTGGCGGGTCACCCCCTTGGTCGGGTGGTGGCACCTGGCGACTACGACACGCTCTCGCTGGAGGAGGCCAAGTCCTTCTACGTGGGCCATGTGCTGCCCCGGGGCGCGCAGGTGCTGGTGAGCGGCGGTCTGGATGCGCGGCAGGAGGACAGGGTGATGGGCATGCTGGGCGAGCTCGAGTGGGGGGATGGTGGGGCGTGCGCCGAGCTTCTGCCCCCGGTGGATGCGACGTGCACCCCTGAGAGCCTGGTTCTGAGCGAGGCGCCGATAGGCAACCAGGTGTCGGTGGAGCTGGGGCGGCTCACCCCGTCCCTGCCGCTGGGCGAAGAGCTGGACCTGCGGATAGCCGTCATGCTGCTCGGGGGCTTCTTCGGCAGCCGCCTGATGCGCGTAATCCGCGAGGAGAAGGGCTACACCTACGGTATTCACGCCTACGTGGCCCGGATGGAGGGTGGCTTGCAGTTGGTGGTGAGCAGCGAGATCGGTAGCCAGTACATCCACGATGCATTGCCCGCCATCGCCGCGGAGATGGTGCGCCTGTGCGAGGAGCTACCCTCGGCGGAGGAGATGGCCGTTCTGCGCAACTACATGCGCGGCATGTTGCTGCGCAGCTTCGATGGGGTTTTCAGCTCGGTGCGCCAGCTGCGTTCGCTGCTTGTGCACCGCGACCTGCCCGCCGACTACTACAGGGCCTACGCGGCGCGGATAGGCACAATATCGGCGGAGGACATCCGTGCGGCGGCGGCGCGCTGGCTTGGCCCGGCCGGCTTTACGCTCAGCGCCGCGGGGGCGCTTCGCGAGCTTGATGGTATCAAATGGGGATGATTCTGCGTAGAAGAACTAAAAGGGGATAATTATGAGGAAGTTTTCCAGCTTGTTGTTGCTAGTGGCATTCTTGTTGTCGGGTCTGTCGAGCGTCGAGGCGCAGTCGGGGACGAATCCGTTCAAGAAGCTGAAGCCACGGAAACCGATTCTGGAACGTCTGGACGTGCGACCCAGCGATGGTAAGGTAACGGTATACTGGAGGTATCCGACCCCGGACCCGGAGAAGGACAAGAACTATCCGCCGATAGAGGGTATCATCCTGTATAGGGAGAAGGTGTCGGCCACCGGCGAGAAGGACCTCGTGCGGATCGCGACGGTCAAGAAGATATCGGGACGGACGGACATCGATCTGCCGATTGATGATGGATCGGTTCCGGATGTGATGGGTGAGCTGCCCTCCGGCAATGTGGAGGGGGTGAAGGGCAACTCGGGCCCGCAGACCTTCGCGATAGCCAGCTACACCACCGCGACGGAGCGGACGGAGGTAGGGGGGCAGGTCTACCAGGTCGGTGAGAAGATCCCCTCGAACCTGACGGGTCGCCATACCACGATGTTCCTTGAGCGGGAGTACGACGAGTGCCTCGGCAAGGTGCGTCTAAAGTGGAACCCCTACCGTGGCTGGCCCGGCAACAAGGTGACCTACGAGGTGAAGCTCAGCCGTTTTGGTAGCTCTTCGACCTATGGCGATCCGCTCATCGATGAGACGGAGGCGATGGTCGATGTCCCGGTCGACCAGGATCTGTCCATATACATCCAGGCGACCAGCAGCGGCTTCGACGAGAACGGGAGGCCGGAGGAGAAGAAGGTCTCGCACTCCAGCCAGACCAGCGTTAAGGGGCCGAAGAAGCCCATAGCGCGGGGCCTGCTGTACGTCGAGGATGTGAAAAGCGTCGGGAAGGTCAATAAGGTTAACTACAGGATCCTGCCGGGTGCGTTCGCCAATCGGTACGAGCTGGTGCGCACCGACGATAGCTCGACCTTCGAAGGCAAGCTGACCCGGAAGGTGCTGACCACGATCAACCAGGGCGATCTGGGCAGCGGGGAGTACGAGGGGTCGATCGAGGATTCCGATGACCAGGAGAACCTGCAGAAGAAGAAGCGCTACTACTACCTGGCGGCGGTGAACAGCTGCGATGAGGAGTTCGCCGTGTCGAATAAGGCCAACAGCATCGTGCTGCGGCTGGCGAACCAGGGCGACAAGAACACCCTGATGTGGGACACGCTGTCGATTCGCCCGCCGGGGCGCTACGTGGGCCTCTCGGGCGAGCAGACCTTCTACTCGGAGTACTACGTCTACCGCTTCGTGAAGCTCGATGGCGATACCGTGGCCCGCAAGAAGGAGATCCTCAAGATTGGCCGGGACGACTCGCACGAGCTGAAGTACGTCGACGACCTGGCCGACCCGGTCCAGGGCGTGGAGGGCTTCAAGAAGCTGCACCAGGGTAAGCGCTACGTGAACGAGTTCTGCTACCAGGTGGAGGCGTATGAGTACGTGTCGTCGACCGAGACGCGGACCCGGGTGAGCACCTCCGACATGAAGTGCATCAAGCTCAACGTGCTGGTGAAGATGCCCAACGCCATAGCCCCCCTGCAGAAGAGCTCCTCGCTCGGCCTGCAGCGCAACCTGTTCGAGCCCAAGCCCGAGCTGCTGACCGAGTACATGATGTACATCTACGACCGTGCGGGCAAGCTCATCTACACGGGCAAGCAGTGGGACGGGCGGCTCTCCAACGGGGACTACGCCCGCGAGGGGGCCTACATCTACCGCGTGAAGATTGAGGTCCCGGGGCGGACACCCGAGGTCCAGACGGGCTCCTTCATGGTGGTGTACCCGACTAAGCGGGAGATGGTTAATGGTGAAAAGCCCTGATTATCAGGAGGTAGTTCAGCAGGAATTTAAGGAGCTCGTCCAGGTTGCGCGGCTCCGCAGCGATGAGGAGCTCGAGATGGTCGTGCGGGCCTTCGAGTTCGCCGACGGCGCGCACCAGGGGGTGATCCGCAAGTCGGGCGAGCCCTACATTCTGCACCCGATAGCCGTAGCCCGAATCGCCACCGAGCTCGTGCCGCACGATGCGGAGGCCATCTGCGCCGCCCTGCTGCACGACGTGGTGGAGGATACGCAGCACACGGTGGGCGAGCTGCGCGAGCTCTTCAACGCGAACATCGCCAACATCGTCGACGGGCTCACCAAGATCGACAAGCTGGACGGCAGCGATGCCTCCAAGCAGGAGATCAACTACCAGAAGCTGCTGCTGACGATAGAGGACGACTTCCGCATCATCTTCATCAAGCTGGCGGACCGCCTGCACAACATGCGCACGCTGGGCGCGATGCCCGAGCACAAGCGCGATAAAATCGCGAGCGAGACGACCTTCTTCTACTCCCCGATAGCCGAGCGGGTGGGGCTCTACAACGTGAAGATCGAGCTGGAGAACCTCAGCCTCATGGCCAAGTACCCGAAGGCCTACAAGGCCATCGCCGACGAGCTGCAGCAGATATCGGAGGGGCTCAACGACCGCATCAGCCACTTCGCCCTCCCCTTCGTGGAGCAGCTCACCCACCTGGGCGTGGAGCATACGCTGCAGCGGCGGCAGAAGTCGATCTACTCCATCTGGAAGAAGATGGAGAAGAAGAACATCCCCTTCAGCGAGGTGTACGACCTGCTGGCCATGCGCATCGTCTTCACCCCCGTGCAGGACATACCCGAGAGCACGCAGTGCTGGTTCATCTACAGCCTGCTGGCGAACCTCTACACCGTGCAGCAGGAGCGCACGCGCGACTGGGTGACCCAGCCAAAGGCCAACGGCTACGAGGCCCTGCACTGCACGCTCCTGAGCAAGCAGGGGGAGTGGATAGAGGTCCAGATCCGCACCGACCGGATGGACTCGATCGCCGAGTACGGCCTGGCCTCGCACTGGCGCTACAAGCACGGGGGGCACGACGCGATAGCGAGCTTCCGCGAGGGCGTGGCCAACGAGCTGACCAAGAGCCAGCGGGCGACCTCGAGCTTCGTCAGCCAGATCCAGTCGAGCATCCTCCGCCAGCAGATCGCCTTCACCGACAGCTACGGGAAGCGGCATAGCATCCCGCGGGGCTCCACGGTGCTGGACTGCGCCTACGCCCTCTCGCGGGCCATCGGCAACACGGCCCTGGGGGCCACGGTGGACGGGGTGCTGATGAACCTGGACCGCGAGATCCGCGGCGGGGAGGTGGTGCACATCATCCGCGCGAACTCGCAGCTCCCGAGCCGCAAGTGGCTGGACTACGTGCGCACCCCGCTGGCCAAGAACTGCATCGCCCAGGCGGTGCGCGACCACCGTGAGCAGCTCATGGCCATGGGCCGGCGGCGCGTCCTCTCCATGATAGAGGAGATGGAGGTGAACTTCTCCGAGTCGGACCTGCTGCAGCTCCTCCCGTACTTCTCCATCCACACGGACAGCCCGGAGGACCTGTACATCGCCATCGCCGACGGGAGCATCAACCTGGCGCAGCTAAGGCGTAAGCTGCGGCGGCGGTACTTCTACTACCCGCTGCGCATCCGCCGCTCGCCCAGCCGCCGCCTGCTCCCCCGGCCGCTGGTGCCGCTCGGCCAGCCCCCTAGCCCGGCCAGCGCGGCGGCCGTGGAGTACGTGCAGTCGCCCTGCTGCTTCGCCCTGCCGGGCGATGTGGTCACGGGCTTTAAGGCGGACGAGGAGATGATCGTGGTGCATCGGAAGCTCTGCCCCGAGGGGGAGCGCCTGAGCGCCCAGCGGGGCGAGAAGATCGTCAAGGTGCTCTGGGCCCCGCAGGAGGACCGCTTCTTCACCGCGCACTTCTACCTCACCGGCGAGGACCGCAAGGCCCTGCTGGCCGACCTGTTCTCGTCCGTGGCCAAGAGCCGCTTCCCGGTCAACATCACCAACGTGAACATGCAGAGCGACGGCACCCGCTTCCAGGGGGTGATCTCCGTGTCGGTCCGCGATAGGGGCGAGCTCGAGAGCATCATCCACACGGTGAACTCGTTGGTGGGCATCCGGCGGGTGTACCGGGTCGACAGCCCGTCGCACTTTTCCGGCTGGTAGTGTAACCTTCTGGCGCGGGGTAAATCCTTGGTTCCTCGCGGTCTCCGGGGTGGCGGCCCGGCTTATGTAGATGCAGTCAACTTAAAATATGGATTGATTTGCGTTCCATCTTGCGTTTTTTCCGCTTTTGTTCTTACCTTTGGGCTACAAACCTAAAACATAAGAGCTATGAGTGATAATCAACAACGCGAGTCTTTTGGTTCAAAGCTGGGCTTGATAGCCGCGGCGGCCGGCAGTGCAGTAGGCCTAGGCAACATCTGGCGGTTTCCCTATGAGCTGGGTAGCTACGGGGGGGCCGCCTTCCTGATTGTGTACCTGGCCTTCATCTTCGTTCTGGGTATCCCGGTGATGGTGACGGAGTTCTCCATCGGCCGGCATGGACAGGCTAATGCGAGTGGTAGCTTTATCAAGATAGCTCCCAAGAGCCCTCAGTGGTCAGTGGTGGGCTTCATGGGCATCCTGTCCTCATTCATGATCATGACCTTCTACTCGACCATCGCAGGGTGGACCCTGGAGTACATGTTCAACTCGCATGGCCTGGTGGCGGGCATCATGTCCGGCGAGGTGAACTCGGGCGACTACTTCACCAATTTTGTGGCCCATCCGTGGCATCCGGTGGCATGGCAGCTGGCCTTCATGGCCATCACGGCCTTCGTGATTCTGAACGGGGTGTCCAAGGGTATCGAGGCGAGCTCCAAGATCCTCATGCCCCTGCTCTTTGTCCTTATTATAGTGATCTGCGTGCGCTCCCTGATGCTGGATGGCGCCTCGGCGGGCCTGGAGTTCCTGTTCAAGCCGGACTTCAGCAAGATTGATGCCAGCGTGGGCCTCGCGGCGCTGGGCCAGGCCTTCTTCTCGCTCTCCCTGGGTATGGGCGCGCTCATTACCTACGGCTCGTACATCAACAAGCAGGAGAACCTGGTGAACACCGCCTTCCAGGTGTCGGTGGCCGATACGGTGGTGGCCGTGCTGGCCGGCGTGATGATCTTCCCGGCCGTGTTCGCCTTCGGCGTGGAGCCGGGCTCTGGCCCCTCGCTGGTGTACATCACCCTGCCGAACATCTTCGCGGAGATGGCGCTGGGCTGGCTGTGGTGCCTGGTGTTCTTCCTGCTGCTGACGGTGGCGGCCCTGACCTCCATGATCTCGCTGCTGGAGGCCAACGTGGTGTACATCGCGGAGAAGTTCAAGATGAACCGTACCGTCGCCACGATAGTCGGCTCGCTGGCCGTGCTCGTCATCGGTGTGCCGGTTACGCTCTCGCAAGGGAGCGGTGCGTGGGCGGAGTTCCAGATCTTTGGCCTGGGCCTCTTCGACCTGATGGACTTCCTGTCGGCCAAGATCCTCATGCCGCTGGGTGGCCTGCTGGCCGTGGTCTTCGTGGGCTGGGGCCCGGGCAAGAATGCCTTCGAGCTTGAGATCAGCAATGAGGGCACGCTGAAGTCCTCGGCCATCCAGTTCGTCCGCGCCATGGTGAAGTACGTTGCCCCGGCGCTAATCGCCGTGATCTTCGTGGCTGGCCTGATGTAGATGTAAATAGGGTACGCGCGTGGTATTTTGAGGGGCACTTCTACAGGCGTGTAGGGTGCCCCTCCTTCGTTTCGGTTTTGGTGTTTGATGTGGGGATGGGGCTGTGGGGGAACTAAATAGCTAAACAATTATGGATGCAAGTGGTAATGGTTCTTCAGGTGGCAAACGCGAGTCTTTCGGTTCACGTTTTGGTGTGATTGCGGCTACTGCGGGTTCCGCGGTGGGGCTGGGTAATATCTGGAAATTCCCGTACGAGACGGGTGTAAACGGTGGGTCGGCCTTCCTGCTGATCTACCTTTTGTTTGTCTTCATGCTGGGCGTGCCGGTGATGGTGGCCGAGTTCACCATAGGGCGCGAGGGCCGGTCGAACGCGTACGGCTGCTTCGACCGCATAGCCCCCAACTCCCCCTGGCGGCTGGTGGGCATCATGTGCATCGTGACGGCCTTCATGATCATCACCTTCTACTCCACCGTCGCGGGCTGGACGCTGGAGTACACCTTCAACGCCTTCACCATCGCCGCGAAGGACTTCAACGCCGGGGCCTACTTCGGCGACTTCATCGTGCATCCGTGGCGGCCGGTGATGTGGCAGGTCATCTTCCTGGTCATCACGGCCGTGGTCATCCTCCGCGGGGTCACCAAGGGCATCGAGCGCTACTCCAAGATACTGATGCCGCTGCTCTTCCTGCTCATCCTGGTGATCTGCGTCCGCTCCCTCATGCTCGAGGGCGCCTTCAAGGGGATAGAGTTCCTCTTCAAGCCCGACTTCAGCAAGATCAACTCCGACGTGATCCTCAACGCCATGGGCCAGGCCTTCTTCTCCCTCTCGCTGGGTATGGGGGCCATCATCACCTACGGCTCCTACGTCAAGAGCAACGACAACCTGGTGGAGACCTCCGTGCAGGTCTCCCTGGCCGACGCCCTGGTCGCCGTCCTGGCCGGCATCATGATCTTCCCGGCCGTGTTCGCCTTCGGCGTGGAGCCGGCCGCGGGCCCCTCGCTGGTCTACATCACCCTGCCGGGCATCTTCGCCAACATGGCCGCCGGGGGCTTCTGGTCGCTCCTGTTCTTCCTCCTGCTCACGGTCGCCGCGCTCACCTCCATGATATCCCTCTTCGAGGTGACCACCATCTTCTTCATCGACTTCTTCAAGCTCAGCCGCCGCAACGGCACGCTGGTGGTCACGGCTCTGGCCATCCTGGTCGGCATCCCGGTTACGCTCTCGATGGGCGTGCTGAGCGACGTGATGATATTCGGCAAGAGCCTCTTCGACCTGATGGACTTCTGCGCCTCCAACGTCTTCATGCCGCTGGGTGGCCTGCTGATGGTCCTCTTCGTGGGCTGGGGCCCCGGGCGTACCATGTTCTACGAGCAGGTGACCAACGGCGGGACCAAGAACCTGGGCGCTTTCCGCGCGCTGTCCTTCCTGCTGAAGTTCGTCGTGCCCATCCTCATCGTCATAATACAGGTGAACATGCTGTTCCTCTAGGCCTGTAGGCACCCTTTGCGGGGGAGACGGCAGAACCTTTTGGCCGTCTCTCCCGTTTATTTTACCCCGTGCCATAATTGCTCAGCGGCAGGGGGATGCACACCCAAATCGCGAAGCCCATGCGTGGCCACCGTGCTAGCCCATTCATCTCGCCGGAAGCCTTCGAGGCCACGGTCGACAGCCTCTACCGGGACTTCTACCCCCGGCGGGGCGCGGGCCGGGTGGCGGACTACATCCCGGCCCTGGCCCAGGTAGACCCCACGCGCTTCGGCGTGGCGGCCCAGCTCATCAACGGGCCCTGCATCGGCCGGGGCGACTACCAGCACCGCTTCTCCATCCAGTCCGTCAGCAAGCTCTTCGCCTTCACCATGGCCTTCGCCGGCCGGGGCGACCGGATATGGCAGCGCCTCACCTACGAGCCCGCCGGCATATCGTTCAACTCCCTGGTGCAGCTCGAGGCCGAGGAGGGCATACCCCGCAACCCCTTCATCAACGCCGGGGCCATGGTCATAAGCGACATCCTGCTCGACGACTACGCCGACCCCACCGCCGAGATGCTCGACTTCCTGCGCCGACTCACCGGGGTGGACGACCTGGCCTACGACCCGGAGGTCTACCGCTCCGAGCTGCAGACCGGCAACCGCAACGCGGCCCTGGCCTACCTGATGAAGTCCTTCGGCAACATCCACCACCACGTGGACGATGTCCTGGCCACCTACTTCCAGCAGTGCTCCATCACCATGAGCTGCGAGCAGCTCGCCCAGGCCGTGCAGTTCCTGGCCAACCAAGGGGTCAACCCCCTGACGGGGCGGCCCATCCTCTCCCCCAGCCAGACCAAGCGCACGAACGCCCTCCTGCTCACCACCGGCCTATACAACGGGGCGGGGGACTTCGCCTTCCGCGTCGGCATCCCGGCCAAGAGCGGCGTGGGGGGGGGCATCGCCGGGGTCATACCGGGCTACCTCTCCGTGGTGACGTGGTCGCCCGGCCTCAACAGCATCGGCAACTCCGAGCTCGGGATAGATTTCCTCGAGGAGTTCACCACCCGCACCGGGCTCTCCATCTTCTAGCACCGCCCGCCCCATGTCGCAGCGCAGCACCCCCCGTCACCTCATCGAGCTCAGCGCCCTGGGCTACACCGTGGCCGCCACGCTCCTGATTAGCCTCCTGCGCCTGGCCTTCACGTCCGTGCCCCGGGTGGTGGTGTCGCTCCCCCTGATGGGGTACCTCCTCATTCGCCTAGTCACGGTGCTGGGGCGACCTCGCGGCGAGCAGCAGACCCGGCGCATCGCCCTGCTCCCCCTCTACACCCTGGCCATCCTCCTGAGCCTCTTCGACATAGGCACCCAGGGCTTCGCCATCCTCCTGCTCCTGGGCCTGGACTACACCTTCCTCTACCGCGCAAGCAACCCCTAAATACCCCCAATCATTATGCAGCAGCAGTGCCTCCTGGGCCTGGACACCCACGAGCTGAGCGAGCGTGCCGCCGCCATCGGCCTCAGGCCCTTCGTCGGCAAGCAGATAGCCCAGTGGATATACGAGAAGAGGGCCACGGCCTTCGGCCAGATGACCAACATCTCGAAGGACGGCCGGGAGGCCCTCGATGCGGCCTACACCACGGGGCGCGAGGCCCCCATCGCCTGCTCCGTCTCGAGCGACGGCACGAAGAAGTACCTCTTCCCGGCGGGCAGCGGCTCCACCGTGGAGGCGGCCATGATACCGGACGGGGAGCGGAAGACCCTCTGCATCTCCACCCAGGCGGGCTGCCGCATGGCCTGCGCCTTCTGCGCCACCGGCCAGCAGACCTTCCGGGGCGACCTCGATGCCGCCCAGATACTCAACCAGGTCCTGAGCGTGGAGGAGAGCGCCGAGCTGAGCAACCTGGTATTCATGGGCATGGGCGAGCCCCTCGACAATCCGGATGCCCTCCTGCGCACCCTCGATGCCCTCACCGCGCCCTGGGGCCTGGCCATGAGCCCCCGGCGCATCACCGTCTCCACCGTGGGGCGCGAGGAGGGGCTTCTGCGCTTCCTGCACGAGTCGGAGGCGCACCTGGCCGTCAGCCTCCACTCCCCCTTCGAGGTGGAGCGGCAGGAGCTGGTGCCCGCCTCACGCGCGCTGCCCATCACCCGCCTCATGGGCATACTGAAGTCCCGGAACTGGTCGGGGCAGCGCCGCCTGTCCTTCGAGTACGTCGTCCTCGGGGGCGTGAACGACACGGACCGGCACATGGCCGCCCTGGCGCGGCTCCTGCGCGGCTGGCCCTGCCTGGTGAACCTCATAGCCTACCACCCGCACCCGGATGCCCCCTTCCGCCCGCCCCGGCCCGGGCGCATGCTCGAGCTCCGCGACATGCTCAATGGCCAGGGGGTGCGGGCCACGGTGCGTGTGTCCCGCGGTCTGGACATAGAGGCGGCCTGCGGTCTGCTGGCCCGGGTGCAGGGCCAGGGGCGCTAGCGTGCGCAGCCGCGGCGAGCCGGTTTGGCCACAGGCATCGCGTTAGCGATTATTGTATTACATTTGCGTAGTATTTAACTCCCTAATCCATCGTCCCATGCTGCGTGCTCCATTTCTCCACTTCTTCCCCCTCCTGCTGATTGTGGCACTCCTCGCTTCGTGCGGTGGCCGTACGCAGCCGGGGGCGGACCAGCCCCTGCAGGGCGACACCGTGGCCGAGGATACGCCCGTGCTCTACCATGCGTACGCGAAGCGCGACTCGATGCCCGTCTACGAGTTCCCCTCGGCGGACAGCGCGGTGCTGGCGAAGCGGGAGGCCTACGACAGGCTGGAGGTGATAGGCGAGCGGGAGGGCGGCTGGCTGGAGGTGATGATGCGCATCACGCGCTACTACGACCTGAATAGCGCCGTGCAGGAGGAGCGTGAGCAGCTGGAGCGGCTGTACGTGCAGCGGGGCGACGTGCTGCTGCGGGAGGAGATTGTGCTGTCGGAGGGGGATTTCCGTGGGTCGCTGCTGGCCTACTGCATCGGGGGGGAGCGCTTCGACAGGCCGAGGGAGGTGGATATGGGCGAGTACGCGCGCGTGGAGCTGATCTCGGAGGAGGAGTTTGAGCAGGCCAGGGAGAAGCGGGCCACGAGGGGGAAGCTGGGCTGGCACCCCGGTGCGCGGCGGGCTGGGGAGGAGGTGTTTGTGCCACTCGATGGGCGGCGCTACATCCGGGCGGAGTCGGGGCGGGGGGAGCGCGCCGGGGCGGCCGAGACGCGCCGGACCAGGGCGCTCATGGACAGCCTGAGGGCTGTGGGCGCGGAGCGGGTGCTGACGCTGGATACGCTCATGACGCGGGAGGTGCAGATGGCCGGGAACGGTATCGTTTTGGAGGTCTGCGGCAATGAGTACGGCTGGGGGAGCGAGGGGCATGTCCACGACGAGGGTTGCGGCTGCGAGGAGTGCGCTGCTGGTGGGGCGGGCGCGCCGTACTTCTACATGGGCGAGCTGCGGTCGGCCGGGTTCATGGTATTCGAGCGGGCGTACGACGCGCAGAGCGAGGTGGTCTTCCTGAGCCGAAGGCCCGGTCGGAAGGCCTACTCCTTCGTCGGTATCGGGGACGAGCTGCCGGTCGTCCTGCCGGACTCCACCCGCGTCGTGGGCATAGGCTCGCGGTGGTACCATGCGTCGTGGGCGGTGCTGACGGTGCTTCGCCTCTCGCCGGAGGGGGGGCAGGTGGCCCTCGAGCTGGGCTTCCCGCAGATGGAGTTCCTGCTGATGGGGCACGGCGATGCCAGCGTGTTCATGGCCGATGGCGCGGTCTACGCCCGGGTGTTCTCGAAGCGGGTGGTGAACCGGCCCCTGGATTTTGCCCAGTACGTGCGGATACACCTCAACAAGAAGTAGCCCCACGCTCCGCGGGCTGCACTAAGCAGACCACATATGACCCGGAGAGAATACATAGCGCAGCACATACTCCAGCGGCTGAACTACAGCTACCGGGGTGAGGATGCCATGGGGGTGTACTACCTCCCGGCCGAGGACATGGCCGTGGCGCTCGACCGGGTTGCCGAGCGGGGCATGGGGATACGCAGCCTCGAGGTCTGGCTCAACGGTGAGCGGTACGACGGGCTAACCTGCGAGGAGCTGCACGCCAAGCCCGGCGACGAGAGCTGGTACCGGGCGGCATTCGAGTCCCTCCGCCGTGCGGAACCCCGCTGCCGATACGCCGTGGTCTTCTATCTGCCCGAGAGCGTCATGCGCGGGCCGATGTCCCCGGCCGAGCTCACCTTCCGCCCCTACTGGGAGTACCCCCAACTCGCGCTGGTCGTCCTGTTCATGGGCCTCGTGTTGAGCGGCATAATCTACGCCATGGTCCTCGACCGCTCCAGCCTGCCGCCCTCCCTGCTGGCCTTCATCGCCGCCTACTGCCTCCTCGCCCTCGGGCTGCTCCTCGCCGGGCAACGCCGGGTGCGCGTCGTTCCCGAGCGTAGGGAGCTGGTCCTGAGCTCCCCCTTCTCAAAGCGGACCATCGCCTTCGAGGAGGTGAAGAACCTGCTCCGCTCTGTGAGCCTCCATAGGCCGCCGTCTTACCGCTCCCACCCCGTGCGCTGCGCGAGCTACCACCTGCACCTCCGCGACGGTCGGCTCATCCCCCTGGTCCTGCACGTGCTCGAGGTGGACATCATGAAGTACGGGGGCTCGAAGGAGCATCGCACCGACCTGCAGTTCGTTCGCCTGGCCGGGGAGCTGGGCCTGGAGGCGGTGTACTTCGACCTCGACTGGAAGCATCGGGACAATCATGAGCTCCGGCCGGAGCTCCTGTCCTACATACTGGATTTCACCTGGGGGCAGGATGCCGAGCTAGCTGCGAAATTGGAGGCCCGGATGCTGCGCGACCTGCGGCGGAGCAAGCGACACGAAGTCGCCATCTTCGGTATTTTCGGGGCGTTTGTGGTGTACGGCAGCCTGTTGTCCCTCCTTCAGGGTGAGTGGTTGGCAGTGCTTGCCCTGGCGATAGGGCTCCTGATCCTCTACCTCGCAGTGGATAGCTTTAGGGAGCTTTTGGCGAGCCGTAGGTAATTTTGCAATCGTAAAGTGAATGCGTATGGCAACGAGCCAGGAGTTTGTGGATTTTGTGTTGGGCCAGCTTGATGGCTGCGGGGCGGTGGAGGCCAAGAAGATGTTCGGGGAGTACACCCTGTACGTGGACGGGAAGGTGGTGGGCATGATGAGCGACGGCGTGCTGCACATCAAACCCACCGATGCCGGGCGGGAGTACGCGGGCGAGCTCCCCATGTCGCCGGCCTACCCCGGGGCCAAGCCGAGCTTCTGCATAGGCGAGCGGGTGGACGATGGGGTATTCCTCCGCGAGCTGGTGAGGCGGACGGCCCAGGCCCTCCCTCCGCCGAAGCCGAAGGGGCCGCGCGGGCCCAGGAAGCGCTGAGGCCAATTTGGTATTGCAAACGGAGGCGGATAGGCCGCCCGCCGGGTAGGTAAATCTTACGGCATGAGGAAACGCTTGGAATTCAGGGATAGCCGCTCGGACAAGTTCTGGGAGATAGAGGTGCGTGGGGAGGCCCACACCGTTCGCTTCGGGCGTTGCGGCACGGACGGGCAGGAGAAGGTCAAGGAGTTCGCCAGCGGGGCGGAGGCCCTCAGGGATGCGGAGAGGCTCGTGGCCGCCAAGCTGCGCAAGGGCTACGTTGAGGTGGAGGGGGCGGAAGCACCACGGCCGCAGCGGGCCGAAGAGCCCCCGTCGGTGCCACCGGAGCACGCCCCCCTGCCCGAGGGGAAGCTCGCGCTGTTCACCCCGGGGCGACTCGCGCGGCTCAACGATTTCCGCCGGGCCTACTGGCGGCGGAAGATGGAGGCCCTGCTGCGCGAGACGATCTACGACGGGAGCTACCGTTTGCAACCCGCCGAGAGCGCCAGTTCGCTCGCCGAGCAGTTCGAGGAGATTGCCACCTGGGAGCTGCCCGACATGCAGCGGGAGCTGCGGCGCGATGCCGCAGGGCTGATTACCTCCATCCGCTACTCCGTCAACGGCCAGCTGGTGCTCACCCTGCTGCGCCACGTCGACTATGGCTACATCCGCGGCCGCATAGTCCCCTTCTTCGTGCAGAACCCGGATGAGGCCTTTAGCTTCGGCAAGAAGGCGCATATGCTCAAGGATACACGCCTGCTGCTGAGCCGCTTCGCCAGCTTCTGCGCCGAGCATCTGGAGCAGATAGAGGCGGCCGAGCAGCGGCACCAGAAGGATGCCAAGATACGCTCCGTGGCCGAGGGCAATATCGCGCTGGTGGTGGAGAACCTCATGGCGGAGACGGGCTACGAGTACGCCATGAAGGAGAGTGCCAAGACGGTCCTCCTGCGCGTGAGGGTGCGGAAACGGCGCTTCGTGGAGTTCAGCCTGCCGCACCGTAGCTTCCTGCAGCGCGTGGGAGACGTGCTGCCGACGCTCGAGCGGGTGGAGCGGCTGCTCGCGGAGTTCGAGGTGCCCTTCCTCCTCGGGAACAGGGAGGGCTGCCCCGAGTGGGGGAGGGTGGAGCTGGCGGAAGTGGACCTGGATGCGATAGAGCGGAGCGGCCTGCAGCAGCGGCTCTTCCGGGGGATGTCCAAGCACGAGATGCGGAGGATGGCCGCAATCTACCTGGATGGGATGAATACCCTGGCCGAGGTGCTGCCCGCCAGCATGGAGGGGACAGGCTATGAGTACTCGACCGAGTTCTCGGCGGATTACAACGAGTGGATGGAGGGCTACCGGGCCGAGTGCGACGTGTACCCGGCCATGCTGCACGTGGCCATGCCGCAGCGCAAGGTCCTGCACCTGCTCTTCGACTACGAGCACTTCGCGGATTACATCCCGCGCATCATCCCGACGGTGGAGCTGGTCAAGAGGGCCATGGAGGAGGCGAAGCTGGGCTTCAAGCTGTTGAGCACGAGGAGTTACGAGTATAGGGCGCTGGGGTGGTGGAAGGACTAGGGGACCACGGTGCGTAGTTCTGGACTACGAGAAATCCGTGGCGGTGGATTTGCTCAATCGGATGGCGGTGAGCCGGGGGCTTTGAGAGTAAAATAGGCAGAAATAGCCTGATGGGTACTGATAATTAATTTATCATGAATGAGCAGGAAATTACGCGGATTGCAGACGATAGGATAATTGATTATGCGAGAAGTGTGGCCCCCGTAGAGTGGCACAGAATGGCTATAGACTGGAACTACGATGGTAGTAGAGCGTTCTTGAAATGGCTGGTCGCGAATGAGCAGACCGAGAAGGCGACCATCCTGATGATATACTGGATGTCAGGCCCTAAGCACGGTTTTGAGTATCAAGCTGAGCTAGAAGAAAGGTATATTTCCGGATTTTTACTCCAACCAAAGCTTGGGCTTCGACCCCAAGGATGACAACGGCTTGGACTGGACGCAAGAATATCCCGATTTGGACTGTGGCAGCATACCATTGGCCATGTTTGATAGGGTGGAAGGGGAGCAGATATCGAGCTTGGAAGGATATATTGAGGGGATACCTGAGCGTATTTTCTATGAGATTGAGCATCTCTATGAGAAGCTGGATTAAGCCATACACCCACAGGGTTATAGCATCTAGGGGAATGGCGGGGGGACGGGTTATGAGCACTCGGTGTACCTCAGCGCGCAGTTCTGGGCGAGGCCCTGTATTGGAGCGGTGAGATGGAGGCGGCGCAGCGGCATCTGTCCAGCGTGGCGAGCATGGAGCTCGGGGACGACGTTCTGGACTACGAGAAATCCGTGGCGGTGGATTTGCTCAATCGGATTGGGGTGGGCCGGGGGTTGTGATGCGCCGTAGTGCCGGAGAATGCCTACCTTTGCCTTAAATAAACCCGCATAGCCATGCCAACCTACGTCAATCCCTTCACGGACTTCGGCTTCAAGCGCCTCTTCGGCGAGGAGGCCAGCAAGGACCTGCTCATCAGCTTCCTCAATGGGCTGCTGGAGGGCGAGCAGGTCATCCGCGACCTGCAGTACCTCCGGGATGAGCACCTGGGCATCACCCCGTCCGAGCGTAAGGCCATCTTCGACATCTACTGCGAGAACGAGCGGGGCGAGAAGTTCATCGTGGAGCTGCAGCGCGCCGGGCAGAAGTACTTCCGCGACCGCACGATTTTCTACTCCACCTTCCCCATCCGCGAGCAGGCCCGGCGCAACAAGTGGGACTTCCGCCTGGGGCCGGTCTACACCATCGCCATCCTCGACTTCGTGCTGGACGACGACATCGGCCCCGCGGACATGTACCGCTACGACGTGAAGCTCATGGAGACGAAGCTCAAGGAGGTGTTCTTCGACCGGCTCACCTACATCTACCTCATCATGCCCAAGTTCAACAAGGGGCTCGACGAGCTGGAGACCCTCATGGACAAGTGGCTCTACGCCATCAAACACCTCTACGAGCTGCAGAGCCGGCCGAGCCGCCTGAGCGAGCGGGTGTTCGAGCGCTTCTTCGAGCAGGCCAACATCGCGCAGTTCAGCCTGAAGGAGAGCGCGGCCTACGAGGAGAGCCTGAAGGCGTACCGCGACTGGAAGAACATCCTGGACAATGCCCGCGAAAAGGGGCGAGCGGAGGGGAAGAAGGAGGGGAAGAAGGAGGGGAGGATGGAGGAAAAACGGGAGGTGGCCCGCGCCATGCTCGCGGAGGGTATCCCCGCGGCGCTCATTGCGCGCATCACGGGCTTACCAGAGGATACGGTGCGGGGGCTGGAGTAGCGCCATGGTAGGCTGCTAGCATGGGTGCTACCGTGAAGGGGAATGCCGCGCGGGTCGTACGGGGTGTCATGTCGAAGACGGGCTATGAGTACGCGCTGGCGGCGACGGACACAGCCATCCTCCTGCGCGTGCGGGTGCGGAGGTACCGCTTCGTGGAGTTCAGCCTACCGCCCGACGACCTCCAGCAGCGCATGGGCGACGTGCTGCCCACGCTCGAGCGGGTGGAGGCCTTGCTGGACGAGGCCAGGGTGCCCTTCACGCTCGGGGCCGGGGATGCCTGCCCGGCCTGGGGCGAGGTGCAGCGGGAGGAGATGCAGGACTACATCTACGACGGGAAGGTACGCTCCAATCGCTGGAGCCTCCTGTCGCCCCGCGAGGCCAAGCGAATTACCCGGATCATTGCGCGGGGGCAGCGTATCCTGGGGAAGAGGCTCCCGGCGAGGATGGCGGGGACGGGCTATGAGCACTCGGTGTACCTCAGCACGCGGTTCTGGGCCTGGCCCAAGAGCTACCAGGCGGAGGCGGACCTCTACCCCGCCACGCTGCATGTTGCCCTGCCGCAGGGCAAGGTGCTGCACCTGCTCTTCGACTACGAGCACTTCGCGGATGGGCTGCCGCACATCGTGCCCACCGTGGAGCTGGTCAAGAGGACCTTGGAAGGGGCGAGGCTCGACTTCAAGCTCCTGAGCACGAGGAGCTACGAGCACAGGACGCTGGGCTGGGAGGAGGAGCTGGGCCCGCGACGGGTGGTGGTGCGGCTCAGCCGTTTGAAGATTTTTCTGACCCTGGTCGCCACCCTGCTCTTCGTCGCGGGCGGGGCGTGGCTCGCGACGAAGGGGGAATTCTCGGCGCACTCCCGCTTCTACGGCTACCCCTGGCTCGCCAAGGCCATAGGCGGGGTGGCGGTCCTGTTCTTCGGCCCGATGGGGGGGTACGCCGGGTGGAAGCTCTTCGACAGGCGGCCGGGCCTCATCGTCGACTCGCGGGGTGTGAGCGACTACAGCAACGCTGCGAGCGTGGGGCTGATCGAGTGGGAGGATATCGTGGATATCGCGCCCCAAGCCGGCCGCCACCCCGATTTCCTTCTCGTCTTCGTGCGCAATCCGGAGAAGTACCTCGGGCGGGCGAGGAGCCGAATGCACACCCTGTTCCTCCGCGGGAACATCTGGGTCAACGGCACCCCGCTGGCCATATCGGCGCTCACGCTGCGGGGCACGGTCTGGGACCTGGAGCGCATCGTGAAGGGGGGAAGGGAGAGGTGGGGGTAGGGCTATGATGCCTCATTCTATGGCGACCAGTTTCCCCTCTATGTTGTCAAATACGTACAACTGCGCAGCATTCCATTACGGAGTGCAAGGTAGCAAAAAAAGGGCTCTTCGTCGCTAAGTGTACCCCCGGTTAGTACTAAAAAACAGCAGACGAACAAAATCCAAATTCCGATACCCATACCCCCGGCGTAGCAACGACCG
>PDWJ01000375.1_pt1 | contig 67395 bp, 58 predicted proteins | sample 1430881 | NCBI WGS metagenome assembly PDWJ01 (sample SAMN01162460, study PRJNA174530) | Oral metagenome, whole genome shotgun sequencing project. | biome: Marine environment; feature: Marine mammal; material: Swab sample of the gingival sulcus; isolation source: swab sample of gingival sulcus... | reverse complement strand
CAGTACTGATAAGGCCCCGGATAACCTGGGCCGTGAATCCAGTTGAACTGACGGGTTTCATAAGAGGCAGAGGCTGCAGCAATGCAAAGAGCCGCTGTTGCTGCTGAAGAAACAGCGGTTATGCAAAGAAGCAGAGCGTAGAATGCATTTGCGAATAGATTATCACGACTCATTATAGCTCCTTCCTCCGGTGTTACAGCCAAATAAAACATGGAGCTGGCAAATGGGATATGTCAAGAGGGTATGTCGTTAAACGAGAGTGTGCTGCACTGTGAATATTACAGTGCAGATTTATTTTCCTTTGACTGCTGTCCAGATGGTCTTTATGAGGCTTCCAGGATGGAGGAGAATGTTGGAGTAGGCCTGATTTGCCAGGGGGCAGGCGCAGCGGCCTTCCCTGATGCCTTTTCTGACCTCTTTTGCCTTTGGGGAGTTCCATATTTCGTGGAACTCGGTTTCATTGTCTACCTTTCCCAGTTCACCGTTGTATGCAAGTACAGCACAGGGCCAGATGGCTCCGTCTGAGTTGATGTGAACATTGAGAATTCCTGCGTAGCATGGAATGACCTGTCTGTTCTCCCTGAGAATGTCTGCTGCCAGGTCGTAGTAGATCAGCCTCATTGCTGTGGTTATTCTGGACAGGAGCTTCATCTCTTTCATTCGGCCTCTGACATTCTCCTTGAACACTTCCATGATGGCTGCATAGCTGTTTCCGTCCGGAGTGATGCCGCTGCCCAGGTTGAAGAATTCTTCCCTCTCCTCTGCTACCTCGTTGATATAGGTGTCCACACCCAGTTTACCGGCATACTTGATAATGTCATTGAGACGGTTCTGGTTGAACCTGGATACCACAGTTCCAACACCTACATGGAGATACTTGTAGTTTTCTCTGAGTTTTTTGAGCCTTTCCAGTGTATCCATAAGTTTGTCGAAGTTTCCAGGTATTCCTCTTATTCTGTCGTGCTCTTCACCTATTCCGTCAAATGAGGGTTTGATTGTAAGTACAGTTCCAGGGGCTTCCATGGCTATGATTTCAAGGATTTCCCGTGCTGCGGATTCGATTCTTTCAGGCATTATGGCATTGGTCGGTATGTGAACCACAGCAGGGCGCATGTATTTGCAGGCCAGCCTGACTATTTCAGGAAGGTCTTTTCTGAGGAAAGGTTCGCCGCCTGATACATTGAAGAAGTAGGTCCAGCCGATGGATCTGAACATTCTCTCTATAACATCAAGGGTAAGGTCCGGCTGGTAGTGGCTGCTGTTGCAGTCTTTCCAGATGTAACATGTTTTGCATCGGGACTGACACCTGCGAGTTACTGAAAAAGTTACATTGACCGGTTGTGGAGGGGCAGCAAGGCTGTGACGGGAGAACCACGCCTTTGCTACACTGAAGGCCAGGTGCGAAAGCTGGCTGAGATGGTTCATTTGTATAGGCTTGTGTTTGTGAAGGAACTGATAGATAACGGCCTGTGCAGCGAACATCATCTCAACAACCATTATGCCGGCTCTCTGGGCAAGAGCTATGGTGGTAGCCACAGCCATTCCTCCTGTTACGAATGGAGCCAGAAAGAGACCTCTTATTGATTCCCTTACGCCGATACCCCCTGGAATGAAAACCATTACAAGAGCGATGAGCCAGGAGGCAGGAGCTGCAAGAAGGCAGACTGCTATCATGGCGTAGGGTGGATTGGAAGGAGGAACACCGAATCCCTTGAACCATACATAGAGCGCAAGACCCCTGAAAGCCCAGGAAAGAAGGTGCGCTCCTATGAACTTGAACTGGTCCCTGTGGGAGATGTGAGGAAGCTCTTCCATGTCAACATCGAAGTTTTTTGCCAATTTTTTTGCCAGCATTTTCTGAAGCCCTGGAGCCAGCAGCATGAGAAAAGCAAGAGCAGCTGAAACCCACAGTGCCACAGTAAGAGCTGCAGGAACATTGGCAGAACCCATGAACGGAAGTGCCATAAGGGCAAGCAAACCAAGAGCAACAATCATGTAGATGTTTTCAAGCACAATGGCTGTTACACCTTTTACAGCGCTGGTTCCGTTCATTTTAAGAAAGGTGATACGGCCAAGGGCCATCCAGAGCTTTCCAGGGATGTAACTGCCCATCTGGGTTATGTACCAGTTTCTTCTGAGCTCCCCCCGGTCTATTCTGGGAATCTTGAGAGCCTCAAGAATCTTCTGCCATGGCACAGGAGCCAGGTAGTAGCCGATTGACATGAGAAGGAACGACATAAGCAGCATAGGTTTGCTTGCGTTTTTACCTGAAGTTTCCCAGAAATCCTCCAATTTCGGCTGCCACTGGGGCAGAAGCTCCGAGTAGAAGTACCACCCTGCTCCCAGCAGGAGAATAAGACCGACCCAGGTCTGTATTTTGTGAAAGCGTTTATGCTTTCGCATGGTTCTTCTTTCTTTTTCGGGCAAAACTGAGTACCAGTGCAGCAAGCAGGCCTGCAGAGGATGCAATTGCTCCGGTTTTTATATGGCTGCTGTTATAGCGGAATTCTATTGTGTGACTTCCCTGAGGAACTCTCACAGCTCTCATCCAGCCGTTGGCTCTGTGCAGCTCTGTTTCTTCCCCGTCTACGAAAGCCTTCCATCTCGGATACCATGTGTCAGCCAGTACCAGAATGCCCTGCTGTTGAAGGTCGGCAGAAATACTTACAAGTTCAGGTTCGTCCACTGTTATCTCTGCTGTACCTGAAACCCCGTCACAGGTTAAGGGAGTATTCTCCACTGCTGAACGGATCTGAGGGTTCACTGATTCCATCATCTGGAAGCCATCCTGCTGTGTTCCCTGAATAACCGAACGGGGAATAAATACTCTGGGCATCGGATTATTCGGAAATCCCTGAATGCCTTCAGAGAGGGCAGGCAGAATGTCTTCCCACTTTGCAGCCCCTCCGGAGGTGACAAAAAGTGACGCAGCGGTCTGCCGGACTGCCCAGGAAGATGATGATGACATCATTGCCAGAAGACCGTCGGTTTCAACAGTTCCTGCAGCGTGGTATCCTGTTACAGATTTCAGCCCAAGAGGAATAAACTGGTTGCCTCCCGGGAACACCCTGCCGCCTTCAGCCATTTCCCTGAGAACAGGAGTGTCAGGAAATAATGATTCAATGGAGGTGTTGCGCAGATATACCTGAAAACTCCTGTTGAACGGAACCAGTTCAATGGCAGTCAACAGTGTGAGAGCAACGGCGAAAATCATTGCTGCACCCTTCTTCTTTTCGTACAAGAAGAGAAGGAATGCCATCACTGCTGTAACTGCCGCAAATCTGAGAAAGTCCTGAGTAAGGAGGTCTGCCCTTGCTGATACAACACTGGAGTATGGCGCTGTGTCAGTCACTCCGTTTTCAGCCCACCAGCGGGACTGAAGAGAGTCTGAAACAGGCCCTGCAACTGCGGTGAGGAGAAGAAAGACACCTGAGAGTATCATCAGGGCAATGCGGAGTTTTTTCTTGAAAGTATTCATGCAGCCGGTTTCAAAGAGAACTTCAAATCCAGGCCCTGCAGCAAGAGCTATTGAAGTTGAGGTAAGAAAAGCTGCCATATGCGGCGCTCTGAGTTTCCTGAATATGGGCAGTATTCGGTAGAGAACTCCGAAGACTGGGGTGTACCCCCCCCAGGAAACAACCGCTCCTGAAATACCCATTACTCCCAGAGCTATTCTGGCCTTTCTGTTCCTGCCTTTGATCATTCCCAGTAGCCCCAGAAGGAAGCACGCCACTCCGGTGAACTCGCTGGAGAGCCTGAGCCCCAGCCTGCCGTAGTATACTGGAATGCCGTTTACCATACTGTCAGTGAATCCGTGTCTCAGGCCGAACATTCCGGGAAATGCCATTGTCAGGGTTTCCTCCGGTGGGAGCGAGTAGCTGGATGCTGCTGAAAGGGAAAGATCGTTGCCCCTGGATGTGTGCTTTGAGAAAAGGTATCCTGGATAGAGCTGAACTGCTGCTATAGCCCCTCCAAGCAGAACCATTGCCGAAAGCCCGACAGGCCCTCTGATAAAGCCCTTCTTCAGAAGAGGTTTCTCCATGAGGAAGAAAGAAAGGATTAGCGCTGCCCCTGCGGAATAGAGCATCATCTGCGGGTGACTTGAAAGCCCCTGCATACCAGTTGCAAGTGCGCCGAATCCCAGGTATCGAACCTTGCCTGTGGCTGAAAGGCGAGCCACTGCCCACAGGAGCAGCGGAAGCCATGCCCAGCAGATAATCTTGCTGCCGTGGCCTGCGTAGAAAAGGGTGTTTGCCCAGGCCCCTGAGCTGTATGCAACAGCACCGAACCATGATCCCCATCGGCTGGTGCCTGTTGCTTTCAGAAAGAGCCATGTAAATAACCCGGCCAGAATAAAGTGAACAGGGAAGAGGAACCTTATTGATGCCTCAGCTCCCAATACCAGAAGGGGAAGCCCTCTGAGAGGATAGAAGACCGGAGCGCTGAAAGATTCATAGAAAGGTGTGCCGCAGAGAATACGGGGATTCCACAGAGGAAGTTCTCCATCGGCGAGCCTTTCTGCGGTGTAGGAGAAGAAGGGATATCCCTGGGCAACCGTATCGCTCATTTCTCCACCGGGAAGCCTGCCTGAAGAAAACACAGGCCAATAGGTGAGGACTGCCATGAGCAACAGGGTTATCCACAGTAAAGGACGCTCATTCTTCAACCACATCACTGCTCCTTTTTTCGGATTGTTATTCTTCCTGCCCCCCAGGCTGCCAGTGCAGCTTCCAGCAGGGCCATGAATACCCGCTGACCGGCTATGAGAAAGGCTGCAGGAACAACTGCAGCAGGTGCGGAAATGGCTGCTGCTGCTGTTTCTCTTATGCCTATACCGCCTGGAACCATGACAGCAATATACCCGGCAAACCAGGAAAGAGGGGCAGCGAGAAGGGAAGCGGCAGGCTTGATACCTTCAATACCGGCTCCTTTAAGCAGTGTGAAGAGAGCAAAACCCCTCATTATCCAGAAACCTGTGAAAAGAAGCACTGTTTTTGCAGTGATTGCCGGTCCTGGAAGAAAATCCCCTTCAATGCCTTTCTTTCTGCAGAGGTATCGCTGTACAGGGTGCAGAAGAGGAAGAAGGAGTGCAGCAGAACCTGATAGAGCAGCAGCTGTTCTGAAGCCTGCTTCAGGCATTGCCTCCGGAAAAAACAGTGACACTGTTACTGTTATCAGCCCCACTGATGCCACTGTAAACAGAAGCTCAAGAGCAGTTGTGGCTGCAGCCCGAGCTGTGCCCATACCTCTCGCTTTCAGAAAACCTGCCCTTCCTGCGAAGAGCCAGATTTTACCTGGAATGTATCTGCCCAGCTGGCTGGCGTACCATGCGGCAAAAAGCTCTTTCATTGAAGCGTTGCTGCCCATGTTTCTGGAGATTAAAGCCCAGCCCAGAGGGGTGAATACAAGAGAAAAAGAAAGGAGTACACCTGAAATGGAGAGCATAAGAGGATTCGGGGACCATTGGTATTCCCTGGCCTGCTCAAGCCAGTCACTGCCGTTTTTTTGAATGGTGTAAACTGCGAAAGCTGTAAGCAGAAAGAGCAGTATTCTGAGAATCGTCTTCAGGTGTTTATTTTGCAGTTTCAGATAAGCCCCCTCTCTCTGTACCATGCGCAGCATTCTGAGGCTGTTTCTTTGAAACTGTATTTTGCTCGAAAACCTGCTTCTGCTGCCTTTTCAACAGAGGTAAATCTGTCACTGCTGAAAAGCCTCAAACGGCTTTCAGAGAGAGCTGCCGGTTTGAGCGGCCCCATTCCAAGAGCAACTTTGAAAACAGCATAGGGCACAGGGAGATGAATCAGTTTCTTTTTCATCACATCAGCAATTACTTCCGTAAGCTCTTTTACAGTAAGGACATCAGGGCCGCCTACATTCCATATGCCTTCGCCCAGTTTGCCTTCAGGGAGGGATTCAAGCACAGCTCGGCACACATCCCTTACATCTGTTGGTCTGGTTCTGGCTGAGCCACCATTAACAAGGGGAAACCAGCCCTTGGAAACCTGACGGAAGAGGGAAAACTTGTGCATGTCTCCAGGTCCGAAGACGAAGTCCGGCCTCAGTATCACAGCTGATGGCAGGTTTTCCATTATGTACTTTTCGGCATTCGATTTGGTCTGTTCATAGGCTCCCTGAGGGCGCATGGGATCAGATTCCCTTCCATCGGGAACAAGCCCTGCTGCCCCTGGAGTGCTGAGGTGTATCAGATGGATTTTTCTAATGCGGCAATGGTTGCAGATTTCCTTTGCCAGATGAAGGTTTGCCTCCTTCATCTCTTCATTTGTAACTCCTTCTTTTCCCAGCCTGCCTGCACTGTTTATCACTGCCTCTGCAGTTTCAGGAATTACAGTGAGTTTTCCGTCTCTGGATAAACTGTGTGTAAGAACCTGATGGCCTGAGTTCAGGAGTTCCCTGTGGAGGTGTGAACCGATGAACCCTGTTGCACCTGTAAGAAAAACTCTCATTCAAGGGCCTCCAGAAGTTTTTCTGCGTATTTTCCCCATGAAAGGCTTGCAGCCTTTGCAGCGATAGCCCGGGCTGTTTCCGGTTTGTCAATCAGGTTTTTACACTGGAGTATGGCTTCAGCCAGGCTTTTGGAAGAGGTGTCCTTTGAAACCCATCCTGTAAGCCCTTGTTCAACTGAATCCGGCAGCCCGCCAACCGGTGTTACCACAAGGGGTTTTCTGAAAGAGAGAGCTATTTTGGCTATACCGCTCTGGGTGGCGCTTCTGTAAGGCAGTACAACGATATCGGAAGCGTTGAACCATGTACCAACCTGGCTGTCAGGTATGAAACGGTTTTCCCACAGAAGTCTTGGTGAGGCATAGTTCCGGCTGGTGTAGTTCTCTCCTGCAGCTATTATTCTGTATTCCTCAGGGAGCGAACTGCATGCTTCAATAAGAAGGTCCAGCCCTTTGTATTCCCTTACCAGACCGAAGAAAAGCAGTGCTGTCTGGTTTTCATTCAGGCCGAGCTTCCTTCTGGCTTCGTTTCGGGCCAGCCCTGTAAGGTTATACTGGTCGTAAACAGGATGAAACAGCTTGACAGTCCTGCCTGAAAACCTCTTTGCTTCTTCTGCCGCCTGCGCTGTGTGAACAGCCAGAACATTCTGCCGTGAGAGAAAACTTCTGGCGAGGGCTTTTGCGAAGGGGAATGACTCATGGGGAAGAAGGTTGTGGCAGACAGCTGCAGTTCTGAAATTTGCGGGAATTGTGAAATTAAAACAGGGTGCAAAAAATGGATGCCACCACTGGGTTATTATCCAGTCAGGCTGCATCTCTTTTATTCTGGCTGCCGCTTTGGGCCAGGCAAGTGGGTTATAGCCGTGAAGAATGCCGTCAGGGGCAGTGCTGCCCTGTTCAAGCTGGGTTTTTCCAGGAAAGAGAACAGGGGGATAAAGCTTTGAGAAGTTGATGCCCTCGGTGTCAGAATTGAGTTTTTTCATGCTGTGAAGAAGCCGGCTTCCGAACTGGGCTATTCCTCCTCTGAAAGGGGGAAGCGGACTGAGAAGAAGAATCTTCATTCTGTTCTGTCGGTTATTGTGTACGGTTTTCCTGAATTGAACCTGAGAATCATCTCTCCCAGAAGCCCCATTGATATGAACTGCAGCCCTGCAAGCATAAGGAATACTCCCAGAAGAAGAAGGGGTCTTCTGCCGATGGATTCTCCGCAGAACCACAGAATGGAGAGGTACAGATTCATTGCGAAACCGGAAATGGTCAGCAGTGTGCCTATTCCGCCGAAGAAATGGAGAGGCCTGAATGAGTATTTTATCAGAAAGAGCACAGTGAGAAGATCGCTGTATCCTCTGAAGAATCTTGCAAGGCCGTATTTGCTTCTGCCGAACCTGCGGGCTCTGTGATGAACAGCTTTTTCACCTATTCTGAAGCCGTTTCTTCCTGCAAGCACAGGGGTGTATCTGTGCATCTCACCATAAAGGTCAAGGGATTTGGCCGCTCTTGATGAGTAGACCTTCAAACCGCAGTTGAAGTCGTGGAGCTTAATGCCTGTTGTGAGCCTGACCACGCCGTTGAATATCTTTGAAGGGATGGTTTTGCCTGGCGGGTCATGCCTTTTCTTTTTCCAGCCGCTGACCAGATCAAAACCTTCATTTTTCATCATTTCAATCATCAGAGGTATTTCTGCAGGGTCATCCTGAAGATCTGCATCCATTGTTGCAATGTAATTGCCATCTGCATTATCGAATCCGGCGGAAAGAGCAGCTGCCTTTCCTGTATTGGTCCCCAGCCTCAAGCCTGACAGAGGGTATTTCTCTGCAAGCTCTGTAATTATCTGCCAGGTTGTGTCTGTGCTGCCGTCATCAATTACCACAGCATTCCAGTTCAGGTCTTGCAGAGCCCTGGAAATTTCCCTGAAAAGCTCCGACAGGCTCTCTGCCTCGTTGTAAGCAGGAATGACAACTGTAACAGTTATCTCAGGCTTTGTATTCATTCAGTTTTATCTGCCCTTCACTAATGGTCAAGTATGTGAAGTGAGTAATCCAGTCGCCAGTGGAAGCATGTATCAGGCCTTCCATTTCGGTTACTGCAGGGCAGTGTGTGTGGCCTGTTACCACCAGATCAATACCTTCTTTTTTTCTCTCCTGCGCCCACCGGGCAAGACAGGCAGGTATTGTGTCTACCCTCTTCCTGAGAATCCGTTTGCTGGTATTGGAGAAGAGCCCTGCTATAAAGGCTGCTGTGTCCGGATGAAGGCAGTAGAAAAGAAAGGTTGATACAGAAGAACGGAGGAGAGGTTTCATCAGCCTGTAGCCTGTGTCACCTTTTCCCATGCCGTCACCGTGGGAGAAAAGACATTTAAGCCCCTGAATTGTAATTCGGCAGCAGTCTTTTCTGACGATTTCCATTCCTGATGCTTCTTCAAGCAGTCTGCCGCACCACCAGTCGTGGTTGCCCGGGATGAATACTGTCTTCCAGCCTCTGCCTTTAAGCTTTTGCAGAAGGCACAGGGTAGAGGTGAATCCTGACGGCATCACCGTACGGTATTCAAACCAGTAGTCAAAGAGGTCTCCAAGTATCCAGAGTCTCCCTGGCTCCTCCTCTGCGAGTTTCTCAAGGAAACTGTGAAAGAGCTCCCTGCCGGGATGTTCCACCCACTGTGGATAAAGGTGCAGGTCGCTGATAAGGTATTCTGTCAATTTCCACTCCTGACAGCCCTTTCAGCAGCTCCGAATCCACTGGCTCTGAATTCTTCGCCTGTGTTGAGAACAAGGACAGCTGAGGGCAGCAGTTCAACGCCAAGGTATTCCCTCAGAGAATCGTTGCCCAGAGCAACTCCAAGGGGTATTTCAAGCTGGTTCAACTGGTTCTGCGCAGCGTTCCTGACCTCTCCGTCAAACTGCACCGGAACAGCTGTTATGCCCCTTTCTGCAACAGTTCCAAGGAATAGCAGGTCAGAAAGGCTTTCTTCATAGTTTCCCATGGGAATCCAGCAATAGAGGAGTACTGCATCGTGCAGGCTTTCATCAAAGGCGGCAAGCCCTTCACCTGATGGCACCTCAAGGGAGCCTGGAATGGTCATTACAGGTACTTCAGCAGTTATCTGCTGTTCCTGTGTGTTCTCCGCATTGTCTGCACACCCTGCTGTGAGGATAATGGCAGTTGTGAGAATAAGCAGCGTGGTTTTCATGGTACCTCTCTGAATCTGATGGTTATGGCAGATCCCTGCTGTGTGTACTGCAGCGGAAAAGGAACACCCTCCGGCAAAGGCAGCGAAGGAGGAATTGTGGACGGTGAGCCCTGAATAACTGAAAGCACTCCCGTGCTGTCGGCATCTATGTTGAATACAAGTGGATATACGGAATAAGATCCTGAGCCGTAATGCTCTGCAAGCAGCCAGGAGATCGCAGTAAGTTCATTGCTGCTTCTTATTGTGGAAACTGAATTCCTGAACAGTACAGGCGTTGACAGGGCTGCAGCAATAATCAGTATTGTAAGAAGCCGTATCTTCAAATCTCTGCCATCAGTTCTGAAATAGATGATTTCAGTGAGGATGGTGCAGAAACTCTGAGAAGTTTTACTGTTTTTATGTGCAGCGCAGAATACTTTCCCAGAAAAAGTTCACATTTACTGCACTGTTCAAGGTGCCTCTCAATCCTCATTGACTGGTGTTCGTCAAGCTCACCGGAAATGTAATCATTGTAATGCTCAAAAACGAATTGACACTCAGGACCCATTAATTCTCCAAACCCTGATTGAACCACTGGCTGAGAGCGCTCTGCATTGCTGCTCTGGCCCGGTGCAGTCTTGACCTTACCGTACCCACAGGAATGGAAAGATGCTCTGCAGCTTCAACATATGAAAACCCCTCAATGTCGCACAGAACGAATACATTTCTGTAGTTATCGTTCAGAGTATCCATTGCCGTTTCGATATCTTCCTTTATAAGCTCCCTCAGGAACAGCTCAAACGGCTGGGGCCATATACTTCCTGTAAATCTTCTGTCGCCGCTCTCCACCTCATCTGTCCAGTCGCTGGATATCTCGCTGCGTTTTTTGGCCCTCTGCTGATTGAGAAAAATGTTTTTCATTATTGTGAACAGCCAGGCTCTGGGATTAGTTCCCTCACGGAACCTGTCGGCAGCTCTCAGTGACCTTACGCATGTTTCCTGAACCAGATCAGATGCGTCTTCACTGTTTCGACTGAGATGAAGAGCATACCTGTACAGACTGTCCAGATTGTCCATTATCTCTTTTTCAAGCCTGATTCGTTTAGCAGATTTCTTCTGCATTCTACCTCCATAAGGAACATTGCATAACCTAAGAAAATCTGCAAGTACCAACTGCTTCTTCATTTCTTCTGTTTTCGGTAAAAGGTACTGACGCAGGTTTGTTTTGCAAAGTAATTGCCAGGTGAAGGGCCGGTTGCAGAGATCAGTTCTGTTTGAAAGGCGCAAGAATTTCGATGCAGCGTTGCAGAATGCATTTCCTGGAGCTGCAAAGCTGTTGTCTGAGAGCCTTCAGAACACAGCTGCAAATGAAAATTTGCGGCAGCTGCTCCGGATTACCGGGCAGAAGGGTACCATGAAACTATTCCGTACAGTTGCAGCTGACTTCTCTGACAGGAGTTTATGTCACTGGCTCTGGAACGGGAATACTTCCAATGCAGACTGGTTTCAGCTCTGCTGCTCTTCTGATTCAAGCTCTTTCAGAGCTTTGCCCAGAGCCTGATGCACTTCCCTCATAAGATCCGGATTAAGTGTAATACCTTTTCTTGTGGGTTTCCACTCTCCGTCATCAGCCATGTAATAGGTTCGTATTTCAATGTATTGCCGTTTACGGAACTCTGTCAGAGCAACTCTGACAATGTCCTCGCCCTTTTCCAGCTGAGCAATCTGTTTTTCCATTGTCTGTCTCCTTGAAAAGTTGAAGGGTACAGTACAGGTATGATTGTGTTTCTGTCAAGGGTATTCCGTTTCAACTGTCCCGCTTATATTGTATCATCGTTTTGGAGGTTTTGATTGCAGAGTCCTGAAAACCTGTCCCAGCTGTTCAGGCAGATTATAGGAGCGCTTCCCTCTGCCTATATTTCAGGCGATGTTCTGGTTAATGGGCGAGGAGACGCTGTTGACTATTCCGTTCAGGAGGTGAACCACGCCTTCACCGAACTTACAGGACTCACTATGGAGAAGGTCAGAGGCAAAAGGATAAACGGCCTTTTCTCCATAGCCTCTACAGTTGAAGACACTGAGATATTCACAAGGGTTGCCCTTACAGGAGAACCGGTAGAGAAGGAGTTTTTCTCCCCTGCGTTCGGAATGTACTTCAAACTTCTCTGCTTCTCCCAGGCCAGGGGAAGCTTTACTGCTCTTCTTTCAGATCAGACAAGCTCCAAACAGTGCCAGGAGCGGTGCAAGTTCCTTGATTCCATGCTGAATTCCAGTTCTGACGAGATATATGTTCTTGATTCCAAAGGCAAATTCATAATGGGTAACCGGAAAGTTGCGGCAAAGCTTGGAATATCCAGAAGAAGAATAAGCAGCAAACACATATCTGATCTTAATCCGGTTGCCGATCAGGAACAGTGGAGCATTTTATGGAACTCTCTGGTAAAGAAGGGTTCTCTTCAGTTTGAAACAGAGCACCAAAACTCAAAAGGTGAGATTTATCCTGTTGAGATATCAGCAGATCTGATGGAAAACGACAGGGAAATCTGTGCTGTCATGGTGGCAAAGAATATTTCCGGCAAGCGGGCACTGGGTCTGGCAATGGTTAAGGAGAAAAAAACAGCAGGCAAGGCTGCGGATTCAGCAGGAGTAATGCTCTGGCTTCTGGATTCTTCCGGGAACTTCCGTCCACTTCTGGGTGGCGGAGAAAAATTTGTGTCCGGTTCGTCTGAAGAGGTATTTATTTCCTGTTTTCATCAGGATGACCGTCGCCGTATCTGCTGCGAGATGAACCGTAATTCTGAAGGATTTCTGGATGCCCGAATGAGAACTGACAGAGGTTTTCTCTATCACCGTGTTGTATGGACAATGGTAGACGATGACAGTACAGCAGGTATCTGCTATCCACTTCCAGGTACGGGCCTTGCAGGTTCCGGCAGCCAGTCGGCGGTTATGCAGGGATACAGGATGATGACAGAGGTCTTCTTCCGAAAGGTTCAGAAAGCAAGAGAAGCACTTGAAACAGATCGTCCTCAGGTTGCTCTCAGAACCTTGAGATCCTTCGCTTCTGAGTTTTCTCTGCTTACAGGGCAAACTGCCTTCCCTGAAAGAGTTCGTTTTGACTGTTTCCTTCAGGAGAACAGAGGAATATTTCGCCATCTTCTGGAGCCTGATATCTTACTTGAGGTGAATACAGAGGTGCATGCAACAGGCCTGATTGACCCCACCTGTCTTGAAAACATCATGGCCAGACTGCTCATAGTTGTGAGTAACACCGGCCTTGTGCGCAAAGTGCTGATTAAGACTGCAGTTTTGGGCAGAAACTCTGTTATACGGATAGTTCTTGATGGTCTTGAGGGTATTCAGAGTGAGCTGGACAGGCATTTCATTCCAGTTCAGGAAGAAGATCCGGGGCTTGCATCGGTTTATGCAATGGTTAATTCAGCCTGGGGAAAGGTAAGCTGTGAGACAAGGGACAGCACTGTGATTTTCGACTTTTCATTTGAGTGCGCAATGATGTCTGACGAAGAGGCTGCAATACTCATAGCTCTTCCTGGATTTGCCGATTCAGCCAGGCTTTACGCCGCTCTGAGAAGCGCAGGATTTTCAGCAGCCATTGAAACCAGCGCCGAAGAGATCAGAAGACGGTTCCTGGGGCGAAACAGAGGAATACTAATTGCCTCTGACGCGCTGGCAGAGTTCTCCCTGAAAGAGCTGAGCTGTGACCTTTCCGGAATTACCATTATACAGGCAGGGGGTGCCAGGGCTGAAAGTGATCTGCTTCACCTTCCCGACGGATTCCGTACAATAGATGCAGTGCAGATGGTAAGCAATCTTCTGGCTAAAGCTGAAAAGCCTCAGGAAGAAGATCTCCCAGGCGGTATTCTCTGGAAGGAATCCCGTCAGACGCCACCGTTATAGAGAACTCTTCATCACAGAACTCCCAGAGCACCTGGCGGCATGCGCCGCATGGTATCGGAGGTCCGTCAGGTGAATAGATAACCATGGAGCGAAACGCTCTGCTTCCTGATGCCACTGCAGAAAAAACTGCTGACCTCTCTGCGCACATGGTCATGCCGTATGACGAATTCTCAACATTTACTCCGGCAAAAAGCTGGCCTTCAGTATCTTCAAGCACCGCTGCAACCCTGAATGAAGAGTATGGAGCATAGGATGAGCGGATAAGGCTTCTTGCTTCATTCAGCATGTATTCAGTTGTCATAGTCCTTTTCCGGAAAAGATGCCTCCAAGTTCAAAGAATTCAGCAAGTGTTACCGATATGTCGCTGAATGTTGAACGAATACCCAGGTCAACACATGGTTTTTTCGGTGAATATGCCAGAAGAGGCACATATTCCCGTGAATGGTCGGTGCTTGGAGTAGTAGGGTCGTTCCCGTGGTCTGCTGTTATGAGAAGAATATCGTCTTCTGTTATTTCAGCCAGCATCAGCGGAAGCCATTTATCGAATTCTTCAAGCCCTGCGGCAAATCCTCTGAAGTCGTTTCTGTGACCCCATTTCATGTCGAAGTCACAGAGGTTGGCAAAGATGAAGCCCCCTTCAGAGTTTCTGGTCATGTTTAGAAGAATGTCCATCTCCTCACGGTTGGAGCCTGCATGTACAGCTTTGATGTTTCTGTGGGCAAACAGATCATCAACTTTTCCTACGCCAGCCACAGGAATGCCTTTCTCTGCCATAAGGTCAAGGGCAGTCGTTCCAGGCGGAGGAAGAGAGAAGTCCTTTCTTCCGGAGGTTCTTGCAAAACTGCCCGGCACTCCTTCAAAGGGCCTTGCAATAACCCTTCCGACACCGAATGAGGGAGGCTGAAGCATTTTCCTTGCTGTTTCACAGCAGCTGTACAGTTCTTCAACTGGAACTGTTTTTTCATGTGCGGCAATCTGAAAGACGCTGTCAGCAGAGGTATAAACGATCAGGCCACCTGTTCTCATCTGCTTTTCGCCGAGCCTGGCTATTATTTCCGTTCCTGACGCAACCTCGTTTCCGATTACAGGCCTTCCTGCTGCTTCTTCAAATTCTTTGATCAGAGAGTCGGGAAAACCTTCAGGGAATGTGGGCATGGGAACTTCAGAGATTATACCCATCATTTCCCAGTGGCCTGTGATGGAGTCTTTTCCTGCTGAAGCTTCTGCCATTTTTCCCCAGGATGCAGAGGGAGAATTTACAGGAGTCACCCCCTTTATTCGGTGAATGTTTCCCAGCCCGAGTTTCTGAAGGTTGGGAAGGTTCAGTCCGCCAACTGCTTCAGCGGTGTTTCCAAGTGTGTCGCTTCCTCTGTCTCCGTAACTGTCCGCATCAGGCATTTCGCCTGTTCCCACACCGTCAAGTACTATCAGTATTGCTTTTTTCACAGGCACCTCCATACACTGAACATAAGATTGTACCATTCATCTGAAAACTGCCGAAATCACAGTGCAGGAAAACTTACCTCTGCTAAAGTAACGGGCATGTTCTGAGAGAGACTGCATAATGACATTTATAGGCTAAACCTGGGCAAATACGGTTTTTTCCCTTGTGTAGACCACCTGTCCCGGCCCTCCGCCTTTTTGCCGCCTGACGAACTTTACCAGAGTCCAGTCCACTGGAACGATACCACTTGTGGACGCATGGGCTGCAGCTATTCCGGCAGCCTCTTCCAGAGCTTCTGCTGAAGGGTTGTCAGGTCTTCCGTCACGCCTGATGATAACATGGGCGCCTGCAACCCCCCTTGCATGAAGCCAGATGTCATCCCTTGCGGCTTTTCTGAATGTGAGACGGTCGTTTTGCACGGCGTTTCTCCCTGCGAGACACCTCCATCCGCCTGGAAGCAGAAACTCAAGAAACTCTGTTGCATGGTTATCTCTGTTTTTCGAAAATTTTTCCAGCATTTCTGATGCCTTGTGTTCTGGAAGAGTTCCCAGTTCATGGAGCACAGTCTGTATTTCTGCCAGCTCTTCGGTGTAATCTGAAACCATTTTCTCCAGTCTTTCCTGTTCTATGTGAATGCTTCCTGCCCTGCGGAAGTACCTGCCTGCATTCTCCGCAGGATTCAGTGACTGTTTCAGGGGAATCACCGTTTCCTTTCCACTCCAGTCCTTCAGTCTGGCCTGTGACATGCCTTTTTTCAGATTGTGTTTCCAGGTGAGCAGCAGGCTTCCAAGCATTCGAAGGCGCTCAGGACTCTCCAGCCTTTCCAGAGAGAGCTGTGCGCTTCTTATCTTTTTTCTCAGCGCTCCTGCCTTTTTTTTCAGAAGCTTCTCAAGGTCATCTGCGGCAGGCCGGTATTCTTTTAGGTTCTCTTTTCCTTCAGAATCCGCAGGAGGTGCAAGCGGTTCATTGACTGGTTTGCCGTTACCGATTGGAACAGGCAGTTTTCCCTTTGGCGTTTCCCAGGGCTGAAAATCCTGTGAAGATATACGCTGTCCCAGATATTTTACCGCTTCTGCAGGCCCTTTTGAATAGAGCAGGATAGCCTGAGCTGCCGCAGGGCCCACTCCTTCCAGAAGCCTGCATATCTCCCCGGGCTCAGTTATTCCTTCAAGAAGAGCAGCAGTTTCAGGGCTCTGCCAGTTCCTGACCGGAATGCCTGATACAGGTGGCGGATTGTAGACTGAGCCTGGAGAGATAGAGCGGTACCTGTTTATTCTTGAGAGAACCTTTCTCAGGCATGCAAGGATCCTTGAGTCTTCATTCCGTGCAAGAATGATGTTTGTGTTCCTGCCGGTGATTTCAAATATCAGCCTGACTCCCCCTCTGTCGTAGGGAGTTCGCTCTCTGAAACGAAGTTCGATTACCCTGTCGCTGCTTTGCTGGACAACCTGGTCTACAACCGCATTGTCAAGATGATGTTCCCAGGAGGGAGAAGAGGGGGCAGTTACAGATTCCTTTTCGCTCCACCATATTCCGGGAGATTCCGGAGCAGCGTGGAGGTTCAGCCATCCTCCGGAAAAATGAAGGGAGAGGGTTCTGGAAGATGACATACCTGCCTGTGAACATCTGCTGTTCAGTACCAGCTTCCTTATCTCCGGCACAAGGGCACTAAGGTAAATGCCTTCCAGTTTTTCCCCTCTCATTATGGACAATGGACGCCGCTCTATAGATAATAACATTGGTGCTTTTTTGTCATTACCGGAAGAACGGAGATTCAGTGGAATCAATGACAGGGTTTGGCCAAGCTGCTCAGGTGGTTGGCGGCCAGAAGATTACTGTGCTTGTTAAATCAGTGAACAACAAAGGGCTCTCTGTTCGCTTCAGAATGCCAAGGGAACTGCTTCACTTGGAGCAGTCACTTCATGCCTTGGCATCAGATTTTTTCTCAAGGGGCAGAATCGATGTAAGTCTTACCCTTGAAGGCTCAGAAGGGGGCTCAGTACAGGCGCCTGATATAAACCTGGCAAGGTCATACATAGAGGGCGCTGAAAAACTGGCGAAAGAGTTCTGCATTACCTCGTGTCCAGATGCGTTCAGCCTTGTAACACTCCCTGGAATCATGCAGGTGAAGGATGTTTCTGAAACGGAAGGTTTTGATCAGGCTGTCCAGAGTGTCTGCCGAGAAGCTCTTGAGAGCCTTCAGAAAAGCAGAAGAGCAGAAGGTTCCGGTCAGATGGCAGTTTTCAGTGAGTCATTGAAGAGAATAGCAGAGCTTGCAGCTCCTGTGGCAGAAGCTCACAGCAAAAGGCTGAATTATCTCATGGGCCAGCGGAAGAAGCGGGTTGCTGAACTTGTTGGCAACGCTTCCCTTGATGAAACCAGAATGCTTCAGGAACTGGCCCTTCTCTCGGACAGAATTGACATATCAGAGGAATATCAGCGGCTCCTGGCCCATGTGGAGTCTGCAGCAGGGCTTCTTGAGAGCAATGTCTCCGGAAGGAAGCTGGGGTTCATACTGCAGGAGATTCACAGGGAATTGAATACAATGGGTTCCAAGGTCGATGAGAGCCAGGCTGCATATTCGGTAATAGAGATGAAGGATATTCTCGGGGCGCTGAGGGAACAGGTGGCAAATGTTCAGTAGCGGAACACTTGTGGTTATCGCAGGCCCTTCAGGAGCAGGCAAGACCACTCTTGCCCGTCATCTGGTAAAAGCATTTGAAAGAATCACATTTTCAGTCTCTGCAACAACAAGGGCGCCAAGAGGTGAAGAGGTGGACGGTGAAGACTATTTTTTCATCAGCCATGAGGAGTTTAGTCAAAAGGTTGAAGATTCTTTTTTTCTGGAGTGGGCAGAGGTACACGGAAACAGGTACGGAACTCCCGGCAGATGGGTGAGGGAAAAGCTGGCATCCGGTTATTCTGTTGTTCTGGACATTGATGTTCAGGGTGCAGTGCAGGTCAAAAAGTCTGTTCCTTCCGCAGTTCTTGTGTTTGTGCTTCCAAAGAGCAGAGATGTTCTGTTAAATCGCCTTAAGGGAAGAAACACCGATTCAGAGAAGACTATTGAAGGCAGAATGGAGGCAGCTGACCGGGAAGTGTCACGGCTGGGAGCTTTCGATTACTTCGTTGAGAACCGTGGCCTGGAACAGGCTCAACATGATATAGAGACAATATTTACAGCGGAAAGAATGAAGCTTTCCGGTATGGGATGGCCTGATGCTGCCGTTGAATTTGTTCCAGAGAAATTCAGAGGTCTGGAATCCTGGAAGGGGAAGAAGATTGTTGTTTCTTCCGGCCCCACAAGAGAGATGATAGATGATGTAAGGTTCATTTCAAACAGATCCAGCGGTTTGATGGGCGTCTCTCTTGCAGAGGCATTTCTTGCTGCCGGAGCTGAGGTTACTCTGGTCTCCGGCCCTGCTGCTGTTATGAATCCACCTGGAGCAGTTGAGCTTGTAAGGGTTCAGAGCGCAGTTGACATGAAGAGGGTACTTCAGGAAAGGTGCAGGCAAGCAGACCTTCTGGTCATGGCTGCAGCAGTCTCCGACTATGCCCCTGAAGCAAGGCTTGCCGGAAAACTGAAAAGGTCAGAGGGGAAGATGTCCATTGCTCTCAAGTCAACAGAGGATGTGCTTGCAGGAATGAAAGGCAATTTCAGAATACTTGCCTTTGCCCTTGAGTACGGAAATGAAGCCGAAGAGAGAGCTGCGGCAAAGATGGAGCGCAAAGGAGCAGACGCTGTGTTCCTCAACAGAGGGGACCTGCCGGGGCAGGGAATGGAGAGTTCTGACAATGCAGGATCAGTTCTGTTCCCGGACGGTTCTGCAATAAGCGTTCCAATGGGATCAAAGAGGTTTGTTGCATTCTGCATAGCAGCCGCGCTGGGAAGGAGGTTCAGCTGATGCTGAAAGCTGCTGATCCTTTCTGGGCGGCGGTGGAGAGCTACGGTGTTAATCAGGTTTTCGTTCTTACTGAATGGGTTGCAGAGAAAGCTCAGGATATTCAGCAGAAGACACCGAAAGGGGTTATTTCTGAGATGAACGAACTTCGGGAATCTGTTGCCGGATGCAGAAAGTGCAGCCTGGGCGCCACCAGAAAGAACATAGTTTTTGGTGAAGGTAATCCTGAGGCAGGCATTCTGGTCATAGGGGAAGGCCCTGGAGCAACTGAGGATGAGACAGGCATTCCCTTCACAGGAAGGTCAGGGAAGCTTCTTGATAAGATATTCCTCTCCATAGGACTTAACAGGAAGTTGCTCTTTATTGCCAACATTGTAAAGTGCAGGCCTCCGAACAACAGAACGCCATCTTCAGCTGAAGCTGAAATATGCGGAAAGTTCCTCACCAGGCAGATTGAGATAATGAAGCCTGAAGTGATACTTACCCTGGGAGCCAGTGCCGCAAGATACATTCTTAACACCAAAATGGGTATCGGCGCCCTGAGAGGCGATTTTCACAGTTACGGGGATATTCCGGTAATGGTTACCTACCATCCTGCTGCCCTTCTCAGATCCCCTGCTCTCAAGAGGCCTGTCTGGGAGGACATGAAGAAACTGAAGGTATTTCTCGATAAAGCCTGCCTTCCGCGGACCACAGGAGGAGGTGAAGAATGACAGAGGGCAGAACACAGCCCTGGAATGCAGAAGCGGAAAGAGCGGTACTTGCCGGCGTTCTCGTAAATCCTGAAATAGCTGTAGAGGTTTACTCAGTGCTGAAGGAGAAGGATTTCTTTGACCCTCGACACAGGCTTATTTTCAGCGCTGCCCGTGCTATTGACTCCAGAGGTGAACCTGTTGACTATGTAACAGTAGACAACGAATTGACCAGAACCGACAACCTGGAGAAGGCAGGTGGCCTGCAGTATGTAGTGGCCCTTACCGATGATGTGGTATACCTTTCCAATGTGCTGAGCTATTGCCGTATAGTAAAGGACTGTGCCCTCCTTCGTGAGTTTCTTTCAGTGGCATCAGGCGGTATTGACAAGGTTTACTCAACCGGCATCAAGGCTGCAGAGCTGCTTGATGAAGTGAGTCAGAAAATACTGGACATCGGAACCTCGGCTAATACTCAGGATTTCATAAAAGTAGCCGACCTTAGCCAGGGTGTAATGGACGAGTTTATAACCATGAGGGATTCCAAAGGAGGTGTTACCGGCATTTCAACAGGTCTTGATCCCCTTGACAGAATGACAACAGGTTTTCATGGCGGTGAAATGAATGTCATCGCAGCTCGTCCCGGTGTGGGTAAGACCAGTCTTGCCATGAATATGGCCAGACACATGGCGGAGCAGGAGAGAGGAGCTGTTGTTTTCTTCAGTCTGGAAATGACCGGCTTGCAGCTGGCCCAGAGACTGGTTTCCTCAATGGCAGGAATAGGCACTCAGCCTGTCATAGACGGAACTCTCAGCGATAAACACATGGATGATCTTCGAAATGCTGCAGAACGGCTCAAGACACTTCCCATTTTTATCAACGATACCCCTGCTATCTCTTCAGCTGAGATAAGAGCCAAGGCAAGAAGACTTGCCCAGAGGGAAAAGAAGAGAATAGCCGCTATTTTTGTAGATTACCTTCAGTTGATGCACGGTGCTGAAGAGATTGAGAACAACCAGTTGAGAGTGGCAAAGAACTCTGCTGACCTGAAGTCTCTGGCCAAAGACCTGAATGTGCCTGTGGTGGTTCTTTCCCAGTTGAGCAGAGGAGCCGCCAAAAGAGAAGGGCCTCCCAGGCTCAGTGATCTGAGGGATTCAGGGGCAATAGAACAGGATGCTGATATGGTGATTTTCCTCCATGACGATAAGGCTGATTCAGGTGATGAGGAGCCAAATACAAAAAGCGGGCTCAGAAACATACTCCTGAAGATAGCCAAGCAGAGAAAAGGGCAGAGAGGCGAAATAAATCTGATTTTCAACGCAGTCACCACTACTTTTTACCCTGATGACAGCTACAACTCATAGTTATGGCAGCATCATCCGGAGGCCGCAGGCGCAAAACAGCATTTTTCTGTACTGAGTGCGGAGGAGAATCCCCTGTCTGGGCCGGCAGATGTCCCCACTGCGGCGCATGGAACACAATGGCAGAGGAACCTGTTGCAGACTCTTCATTCAGAGGGCGAACAGGTGCTGTAAAAAGGCCGAAAGCGGTTCCAGTGCAAAAGGTGGGAAAAAAGGACAGAAAGCGTATATCCACCGGTTCTGCAGAGTTTGACAGGGTGCTTGGGGGAGGGGCTTTTCCCGGATCAATGATACTGCTGGGCGGTGAGCCAGGAATAGGCAAAAGCACACTCATGCTGCAGTCTGCCATTCGAATGGCCGCTTCAGGGCTCAAGGTACTATACGCGTCAGGGGAGGAGTCTGCTGAACAGGTTGCCAGCAGGGCTTTCAGAGTAGGAGAGCCATCAGAAAATCTGATGCTTCTTCCAACATCGGAACTGGAGGCTGTTGAAGAGAACCTTGCATCAGGGAAATACGATATACTTGTGGTTGATTCCATACAGACACTTCGCTCAGAGTCTCTTTCCAGTGCACCTGGATCAGTCTCCCAGGTCAGAGAGTGCGCTGCGGCTCTGGCCTCTTCCGCCAAACCTGCAGGGCTTACTGTTTTCACAATAGGCCATGTTACCAAAGACGGTACTCTGGCAGGGCCGAGGGTTCTTGAGCACCTTGTGGACGCAGTGATAAGCTTTGAGGGGGATTCATTCCACAGATACAGACTTCTCAGGGCTTCCAAGAACAGGTTCGGTTCAGTTAATGAGCTTGGCGTTTTTGAGATGGATAATTCAGGGCTTTCAGAGGTTTCAGATGCTTCAGGATATTTTCTCAGAAGAGATGAGGAAAATCCGGTAACAGGCTCTGCAGTTGCTGCTGTTGTGGAAGGCACAAGACCTTTTCTTGTTGAGGTGCAGGCTCTGGCCTGCCAGACCAGCTATGGTTTTCCACAGCGGAAGTCCAACGGGTTTGACTCAGGAAGACTGGCAATGCTGATAGCTGTACTTGAGAAAAGATGCGGCATTGAACTGGGGAACTGGGATGTATTCGTTAATGTGGCCGGAGGTTTTTCTGTATCGGATACAGGGGCTGATCTGGCAGTATGTATGGCAATTGCCTCTGCCAGACTGGACAGAGTAATGAAGGACAGTATCGCAGTTTGCGGAGAAGTTGGCCTTGGAGGCGAACTTCGACCTGTTCATGCCATAGAGAGAAGATCTGCTGAAACAGGTAATCTGGGATTCAAGGCCCTTGCCTGTTCCAGGCAGAAACAACGGAAGACAAAAGCCGAAATGGAATTTGATTCACTTTCCGCTGCCATTGCGGGGCTTCTGTCTGAAAAAGGAGGAGAATGGCTAAGTTAATGAAAGGCTGGGAAGTGCGAATTATTTTCATTCTCGCCCTCGGCCTTGCAGGCACCCTTGCATCAGGAAGTCTTATGATGGGGTTTATCGGGCTGGCAATCGGTATTGCCGCTGCGGTACTGGAGCAGCTTCTGGTAAAAATCTCAGCAGACAGGATTATCTACATAACAGCAGGAGCCACAGCAGGGCTCATAGCAGGTATTCTTATCATTCTGGTACTTAACATTGGAATAAAAAGCGAGAACCGTCAGGCCTGGTCTGACCTGCTTGTTCTTATTCCTGTTGCCCTGGCCTATGTTTTTGCAATTGTTGCTCTGCGCAAGGGAAGCCGGCTTGAGCTTATAACACTGGAGGAGAAGGACAAGGTCCGTTGGAACATGCCTGTTCTTGTAGATCTCTCTGCAGCGGTAGACGGAAGGATTGCCGATCTTACCCTGGCAGGGCTGCTCCCAGGGCCGTTCATTATTCCGTCTTCTGTGAAATCTTCCATCGCCCAGATGCAGAAGGGCAGAAACATTGTTAAAAGAGGCCGGGCAAGAAGGGCTACTGAAACAATTGAAAGACTGGAAGAGGCAGTGGGAAAAGCAGGAGGACTTGTTGAATACAGGGACTTCGGTGACGGAGAGAGGGAGAAAAACCGTATTCTGGAATGGCTTCGCAGGGAAAGCGTAACCCTTCTCTCTGCAGATACCGAGATGTGCGATGTTGCCTCAAGAGAGGGGATACAGGTTATCAACCTTGATGATGTCGGCCCTGCTTCAAGAAAAGTTGTGCTTCCTGGAGATGTGGTAACAGTCAAGGTTCAGAAAAAGGGCAGAACAGCTTCTCAGGGAGTGGGCTTTCTCTCAGACGGAACAATGGTGGTTGTGGACGAAGCAGGCGCAATGATAGACAAAGAGGTGCAGGTCTGTGCCCACACCACTTTCAGAGCCAGCGGCGGAACCATGGTGTTCAGCCGATTGGCTCAGGATGAGAACAACGGGAATGACACCGACTGATCGTACCGGTTTCGCCGCTGTCATTGTTGCAGGAGGTTCCGGAACCAGGTTCGGCGGTGACCTGCCCAAGCAGTTCCTTCCCCTTGCAGGCCGAAAGGTACTGGATCATTCTGTGGATGTTTTCAGGGGCATTGTTGATACAGTGATAGTGGTTTTACCTGCCGGTACCGTTGAAAGGGGAATATGGAATGTCCCTGATGGTGTTATTGCTGTAACAGGAGGCCGGAGAAGACAGGATTCAGTGCTTAACGGAGTCAGTGCAGCAGCAGAGAAGGGAGCTTCCTTTGTGCTTGTTCACGATGGAGCAAGGCCTGCTGTGACAGTTGATCTTGTTAAAAGGGTCATGAAAGGCACGCTGAAATCCGGTTGCTGTGTTCCCTGTATTCCTGTAAGTGATACAGTGAAAAGAGTTCAGGGTTCTAAAGTTGATGCAACTGTGGACAGATCTGTTCTGCGCCTTGCTCAGACACCTCAGGGGTTCAGAACAGAAAAGCTGATAAAGGTACTGGAGAAATCCTCTGACATAACCGATGAGGCCTCTGCCATGGAGAGTGCCGGTTATACTGTTGAGACAGTGGACGGTGAGAAAATGAACCTTAAGGTAACCACCGGAGAGGATCTGGCAATGCTGAAGAAACTAATGAACAGAGGCATGACCGTTTCTGCCGCAGGCCTTGACTTTCACCGTTTCGGCATGGATAAACCTCTGGTGGTCTGTGGATGCAGACTGGCAGATTCCGGAGGGCTTCTGGGGCACTCAGATGGTGATGTTGTTCTTCACGCAGTTGCAGATGCGGTACTTGCAGCATCCAGAGCAGGCGACATCGGTACTCACTTTCCCCCTGGAGAAAGCCGGTGGAAGAACGCAGACAGTGCCATACTCCTTGAAAAGTCAATGGAGATAGTTCGGGAAAATGGCTTTGAGATTGAGAATCTGGATGTGACCCTTATCGGTGAGAGGCCCAAAGTGTCTTTCCTCCGTGATCGTTTCATCAAACGGCTTTCAGATATATTGAGAATAGAGCCGGAGAAGCTTTGGATAAAGGGAACAACAACCAACTCACTAGGTGACCTCGGAAGAGGTGAGGGTCTTGGCTGTCTGGCCATTGTAACCATGAGAGCGCCCTGCTGATGGTTGAAAATCTCTGGGCTTTACTCAGCAGTGCAGCAGAGGTGTGGCATCCTCTCTTTCTCGGGCTGACTTCTCTTATTGAAACCCTCTTTCCTCCTTTTCCGGGAGATGTGGTTTTTGTTGCCCTGGCTGGACTGGCCTGGAGAAGCGGAATGCCCTGGTGGCTCATGTTGTCCTCAGGCCTCGCAGGCTGCCTTGTGTCTACAATTGTGCTTGACCGGATAGGAAGAAGCCAGGGGCTGGAAAAACTTGAAAAGCTGGTAATAGGCACATCAGGCAGGAATGGGCTGAAAAAGGCCAGAGCAGCCATTGCTTCAAAGGGAGTATGGATACTTGTCGCGAGCAGGTTTATTCCCGGAATACGATCCCTGCTGATTATTGCAGCTTCCTCTTCAGGAATAAGTCGCAACAGGGTAATTTTTTGTGCAGGAAGCAGTGCGGCATTGTGGTATGGTATTCTCACAGCAGCAGGATACTTTGCCGGTTCAACTCTGGATGGGGCAGAGGAGTTCATGTCAGGTTTTACAGAGATACTGTGGGCTATAATTGCTCTAACAGTAATATCAGGTGCTGTAGTGTTTCTCTACAAGATGAGAAGGATGGAACGATGAAGGTTCTTCATGCTGCTTCAGAGGTGTATCCCCTTGTCAGCACAGGGGGATTAAGTTCAGTTTCAGCAGCGCTTCCAGGGGCTCTTAATCGTTTATCCGGTGTGGAGGCAGCTGTGGTTATGCCCCTTTACTCCTCTGTCAGAGAGAAGTGTACCGATATTAAGTGGCACGGTTCAGGGCGAACTTTTCTGGAAGAAGAGTTCGGTGTTGGATCTGTGGTCAGAAACGGCCTTACTGTTTTTCTCATAGCGAAAAACGAATTTTTTAACAGAGACGGCATATACGGTCCCTCACCTGACACCCCATGGGAAGACAATGCTGCACGCTATTCTTTCTTTTCAAGAGCTGTATGTTCTGTCGGCAGTGTTACCGGTTTCATGCCGGATGTTCTCCACTGTCACGACTGGCAGACCGGTCTGATTCCTGTTTACTGCGCTCACGGGGATGTTGCGACAGTATTCACAATACACAATCTCAAGTTTCAGGGCAGATTCGGCAGGGATTCATATCATGTTGCCGGGCTTCCGGAAACTCTCTATACCATGGACGCTCTTGAGTTCTGGAGTGACTGGAACTGTATGAAAGGCGGCATTCTTTTTTCGGATATGGTAACCACAGTGAGCCCGGAATACGCAAAGGAGATACTTACACCTGAATACGGTTTTTCCCTTGACGGAGTTCTCAGAAGTATTTCCGGCAGACTGAGAGGAATACTAAACGGTATAGACACAGTATCCAGGGATCCGGCACAGGACAAGTCCCTTCCTGCCACATACAGCCCAGGTGACATGAAGGGCAGAGTGAAGTGCCGAAGGGTTCTGATGAAGAAATCAGGCCTCAACTCCACCGGTCCGGTTCTTGGAATGGTAAGCAGGCTTACTCCCCAGAAGGGTATAGATCTTGTTCTGGATTCTCTGGAGTGGATGGTGGAGAAAGGAATGTCGCTGGTGGTCCTTGGCACCGGTGAAAAGTGGGCTGAAAAAGGTCTTCTTGAGGCTTCTGAAAACTATTCAGGAAGGATTTCGGCAATAATAGATTATGATGACAGGCTGGCCAGGCTCATTTTTGCCGGATCAGACGGTTTTCTCATGCCCTCAGCTTTTGAACCATGCGGACTTGGCCAGATGATGGCTATGCGTTACGGTTCAGTTCCTCTGGTGCGAAAAGTGGGAGGTCTTGCAAATACCGTTACCGACCAGACAGGCTTCACATTCACAGGAGGTGCGGATAAGTTCAGAGAGGCTCTTCTGAGGCTCAGGAAAGCATGGATTAACAAAAGGAGCTGGGCCTGGCTCAGGCGCAGATGCATGGAAAAGGATTTTTCATGGAATAGCAGAACAGCTTCATATCTTCAGGTCTACAGAGAAGCGTTAAAGTGGAGATCCAATTGAAGAGCGTTACGACTGTTCTGATTCAGTTTTACCATACAGAGAAGGCATATGCCGTCCTCAAAGGGCCTGAGCAGGCCGGGGCACTTGCCGGAACCGTTGCGGTGATTCTGGCAGTGGGCTGGATACCGCTTCTGATAACAGGAAACACAGGAGGGGCTGTCTCATCACTGCCTTTTCTGATACTTATGGAAAGAGCCATACTGGCAGGTGCAGGGGGAGTGGCTCTTTATGCCCTTTCGTATGCCCTTGGCTACAGAAAATCCCTCTGGCATGCTGTATCCTCCTGCATTCTTTCCATGGGAGCCTTCATGATAATGATAGCTCTGCTTACTCTTCTTTCCGATCTTTTTTCCCTTCGTTCGGATTTCACCTGGAGTATTGCAGAATTTTTTTCAGGAATACCTGAAAGCCGTCTCTCTGTTTTTCTTATCCTTTTTCTGGCAAGACTGGATCTTGCTTCTGTTGTTACTGTTTTTCTATGGGGAAAAGGTATTTCCAGTGTATGGGAGCTGAAAGGAAATACAGGAACGAGAATGGCATGGACTGTTTATCTTTTCGGATTGCTGATGATAACGCTGCCGGTATTTCTATCAGCCTCTGGATCGGAAGGAATGCAATGATGACAACAGCACTGCTGCTCGCCTTACTTACCGGAACCGTAACAGGCTCTGGAGAGAACATGGACCTTTCCGGATGGGTTGCGATGGCATTGGATAATTCTCCTGCGATAAGCTCTTCCGAAGCCTCTCTTCTCTCTGCTGAAGCATCCTTCGCCGGAGCTGAGTCTTTTCTCTATCCCTCACTTACTGCAACTGCAGGAGCATCCAGAATGTGGGCTGACTCCTGGAGTGAAGAGTACGGTGTGGTTAAAGTTGAGAACGACAGATACTCCGCAGGGCTTACTCTCTCCCAGGAGCTGCTCCAGTCAGGGGGGCAGAACTGGCTTTACCGAAGCGCCTCGGAACTCACGCTTCTTGCAGTTCAGGCAGACCATCAGAGTACTGTTCTGGAGGTAATGAGGAGCGTTGCTGATTCATACTACAGTGTTCTTGAGGCTCTTCAGCTCAAGTGTTCAGCAGAGACTGCTCACCAGCGGTCACTGAATCAGCTGCAGAGAACCGAACAGCTCTATGCAATAGGGGCTGTAACCACCCTTGACCTTCTTCAGGTTCAGGTACAGGAAAGTGCCGACCGTCTTGCTGTGAGCCGAAGCTCTCAGAGGGTTCTCACTGCTTATACAGAACTCTATGTGGCAGCAGGCGTCGATGTGGCTGTCTGTGATCTGGCCATAGACACAAACGCAGTGCTTCATCCTGTCTCTGAAAGGGCAGCTGAAAGTCTCTCTCTTGATATTTCACGGAACCCCGATCTTCAGGCTGCGCGGTTCCGTGAAAAGGCAGCTGAAAAAAGATACACTGCATCAGGAAGGTCATACTGGCCAAGTCTTAGGGCTTCAGCAGGATGGAGCTGGCAGGATGGTACTCTGAATAACATTGATCACATGTTCGACAATGACAGCTACAATGTGGGTCTTTCCCTCTCATGGAGCATCTTTGACGGTTTTCAGAGGGAGTCAGGGATTAATTCTGCCAGGGCTTCCCATCTCTCAGCTGCATCAGCAAGAGAATCCATGGAGAACAGTCTGGAAGCCTCCGTTCATTCTTTGAAAGGGAACCTTCTAACTGATATTCAGTACTATGAAGACTCAAAACTGATGCTGGAGCAGGCAGAGGAGCGATACAGACTTTCACTCTCGTCATACGAAATAGGTGCTCTGACTCTTCTTGAGCTTCTGGATGCACAGGCTGATCTGGCATCTGCAGAGGCTAATCTGGTAACTGCAGGTGTTAATGCCCTTAAAACAGAGGCTTCTCTTCTTGTACAGCTTGGACGGCCTCCGAGAACAGGGGAATAGTATGAAAAAGAATCTGCTACTGCTGCTGGCACTTCTGGCTGGAGTTTCTTCCGGTGAGAACATGTGGCACACCCACGGACACAGTTATTCGTACAATACTCCATCATCTTTCTCAGGAAGCCGAAACATTTTTCCTGTGGTCTGGGATACAAGGTCAGCTCCAGGTCTTCTGGATACCTGGCAGAGAATCTATGCTCAGGATAATTCCTCTCCTCTTTTTTCAATACTTGAAGAGTCATATCAAAGCGGTTTCAATGCGGTGATACTCAGATCCGCCCTGGCAGACAACTGGTTTCCTGAGATTCCAGGATCAGAAGGGGACGATTTTTTTCCCAGAGCCCATGCTGCGCGAACCATTGGTCTCCATCTGGTACTCGGCGGCCTGAAAACTGATCTTTTTGCTGAAGAGCATAATCAGGCTGTAATTGACTATCTGGATCTTTATCAGGAGATGACAGAAGGACAGTACCCAGGGGAGATTATAGGAATGTTCGCCTTTGATGAGCCTGATGTAAAGTATATGGAAGACCCGCAGCTTCAGCCTGAATGGATTTCTTTTGTGGATCAATGGAGCAATCAGTGCAGAGAAAGGCTGGGCCTCAATGTTATTGCCTATACCGGCAAGTACGGTGCCATGAATCCTGACGGGACAATGGAGTACTACAGTGATACCACAAATGTACTTAATCGTATAGCCAGGTTTGTGGATGCAGTGGGTATGGATCCGTATCCTGCCAAGAACAATTTCAGAAGAACCGATCTTCTTGAGATGGATCACAGCGGAGCAGTGTTTGTGGCGGCCACGGACCTGGTTCTGGAAGACATGATGTATGCAGATGCCATGGCGGCAAAGGATGAGATAGTACATGTTTTTCCTGAAGGTGATTCTGCAAGGGTTACCATTGACCTTGTGTCATGGGACAGAGTTGATCTGCATGTTGAGCCTTACACAGAAATATCACTGGGCTTTCTTCCAGACGGATTTGCTTCTTCTGACTTCAGATCAGGGCTGGTATTGTACCAGGGCAGTTTGAGCCTTAACAGCGGAGTCCTGCTTTGGGACAGTAATCAGTCGGTGGAAGAGGCCATTCTCATCAGGTCTCTGGACGGTGTGCCCTCAGCCTGCAGTCTGAACAGTTTTTCAGGTTCTGAGAACTACACTCCGGTTTTTGCTTCAGTGGGGCAGGCTGACTTCTGGGCAGATCATACTGAGATGAGCGGTGTGATAGGAAAAGGAAGACTGGTTATCGCTTTAGGGCTGAAAGACCGGACCGGTTCTCTTTTTCTTCAGCTCTACACATCTCAGGGAAGTGAAACAGTTCCCGTTTTTCAGTCTCCTGAACCTCTTGGTTTTCCTGTTGAGGGAGCTTTCTGGGGAACTTTCTGGGGAACATGGTACGAACTCGGAACCCTTCAGGCTGCTGCGCGAAACGGGTTTATTCTCTATGGCAGCAGCGGTGAATACATAACCCTGCAGCAGGTGCAGAGGGATCTCTGGCAGTTTTCTCCCGACGGCGGCTCCAGCCGATACAGCAATCTTTTTGGAGGAAATGAGTTACCTGATTTCATAAGGGTATCAAGAGTGGATGGCGATTACCCGCCATTATTTGCCGGCAGAGATATGCTTATCGGCTACTTCAAAGATAAGAAAGAGATTGTCAGCGCAATGTCCATGGAAAGTGACGGGCCTCTTGCATTGAGAGACACCATCGCTGTAACAGATATTGAAGGTGATATAACAGCTTTTGACCTTTTCAGAAACGATCACCTTTATTCAGACAGGCCTCTTTTCACAACATCCTCAGGTGATGTCTTTTACGGCTCAGGTTCCATGAGAACCGGTGCAGAGTCAGGAAGCATTGCAGTTAAACCTGTCAGATACTGTTCCGGTACTGACATAATGGCACCGCTGAGACCTATGCATGCCAGAGACGCCATACGAAGTGCCCTTGTTCTGTCAGATGATGGTTACTATATGCCCCATTGCGAGCTTTATGCAGATGTGGTGGACCATGCCAGATTTCAGTGGTATCCGAACATTCACAGAACTGGAATGCAGATAGGTGTAAAGAGTACAGAGCGGGACAATGTTTCTTTCGGTGTTATTCAGTCGTGGGGCAGGCACAGTTTTGCTCTTCCATCTTACTGCGCGTCTCCGGATACAATGCTTTACATGGTTACAACTCCAGTGGTTGAGGGGGCCAGAGGGCTTGTATTCTATGCCCTTGACCTTTCGATGATGTGCGGTAACGGCGGAGATAACGGCATCACAAGGGCTCCCTGGGTATTGCAGAACTGGGGTCCCAGCCGTGATACAGAAAATGTGGATATGATAGGTCGCATACACGATACTGTTGCTGAGCTTGCCGGAAGAACAGGCGGTACCGATTATCTTTCAATACTTGTGGATTCATCCTGGACTGTTCTTTCAGATGAGAGAGCTGTGAACATTCATTCATCAGATTCGCTGCTCAATTTTATAGCTCTGGAGAGTTCTGATTCGGACTCCATAGTAATAATCGCTGTTAACATAGCAACTTCTGAAACACCCTTTCCAAAGGGAATTGTACTTGAGGGACTGCCTCCTGCATTCAGCATTTCAAGCTGGTCAGGCTGGAAGCCTTCCGGTCCTGTGCAGGTAACTGAGATTGGCGGCGAGAGTATTACAACAATAGACTACTCTGGAATGCCCACCCTCACAGCCAGCCTGGTAACCCTTACCAGTCAGGGGAGCAGTGAGTGCCAGGGAAGCTGGCTGCGTACTGCCAGCGATGCCTTGGGCAATACGAGAATAACTTTTTCTCTATGCAGCAGGGAATCCGGAACGCTGGAAATATATGATCTTACAGGCAGGCCAATGAGAAATCTATGGTCCGGTGAAGGCAGTGGAACACAACATGCCATAACAGTTTCAAGAGGTGACCTTCCGTCTGGAATGTATTTTGCAGTGCTCAGGGCAGGAGACAGGATCGAAACCGGCAAGTGTGTTCTATGGTAGAAAGAGAAACCTGATAATATGATCGTTTTTGCCCTTTTTTCCGGAATGGGTGTTCTTATGGCTCAGCTGGCCTGGAACAGACAGCTGGTTCTTATCACAGGAGGCAGCGTAGACGCAACGGCTGTTGTCCTTTCAGCTTTCATGCTGGGGCTGGGAATCGGCGGAGCATATCTGGGCAGAAAAGCTGAGAGTTCCGGTAATCCTGTCAAGATACTTAGAACAGCAGCAGCTGGTCTGGCTCTATCCTCTTTTCTCCCTCTGGTTATCTCTCCCATTGCCGTTTCAGTGTATCCTTTTCTCTACACTTCCGGTCTCCAGTATCCTGCCAGGTTCATTATGGCACTGATTCTGGTGTTCCCAGCAACATTCTTCGCAGGGGGACTTGTACCTGTTATGGCAAGGCTTTCTGAGGGGGAAAGGGGCTATTCCAGAACAGCTGTACTTTACGGTTTGAACTCCCTGGGCTCAGCTCTTGGCGGATTTCTTGCAGGTTTTTTTCTTCTGGAGTTAATCGGAGTGAGAATGACGCTTGTCACAGGAGCTGCGTTAACAGCATCAGCCGTTGCTGCGATAAAACCTGCGAACATACCTTTGCCGGCTCCTGTGAAGTACGGTAGAAGGACCCCTGAAGCCTTCTATCTTGTGATCTACATGTTCAGCGGCCTAACAGCTCTCTCCTGGGAGATGGTATGGAACAGGCAGCTTACTTTCATGCTTGGGAACAGTACCTATTCGTTTGCTGTAATGGGGATTATGGTTCTGGCAGGTATCGGTCTGGGTAGTATAGCCGGTCGAAGGTTTGCAGTTACTGCAGTCTCTCCCCTTGCCGGTTTCGGTGCAGTTCAGGTTTTAATGGGAGTGGCAGCTGTGATTCCACTGTCTGCAATGTCACGATTTACCGTCCTCTCCGGAAATCTCAGTGTTTTTTCCGGATGGCCGGGAGAAATAACAGGTGATCTGGCAGCCTCATTCTTCTATATGATTCCCTTCACCTTTCTGATGGGAATGACATTTCCCCTTATAGTGAGGGTTGCTGCCTCACAATTCCGACTTGGCAGTGATGTGGGGATCCTTTCTCTGGCCAACTGTCTGGGAGCTGCTTCAGGTCCAATAATTGCCACTCGGTTACTCTTCAACTTCATGGGAGTAACTCATGCTTCACTTCTTCTTTCCTGCTTTAATGCTTTGCTGGGCTTTATTTCAATATTGAAGGCAGGCAGGTTGCGACTTGCATTCTTGCCACCTACAGGAGCTGCTCTTTCCGCACTTCTGGTTCTCACCTCATTTCCACCGGGGTCCAGAGCCCCTGAAGGTATGGAAACACTGTATTTTAAAGAAGGCCGCACTGCTGCTATTTCTGTTTTTGGAAGAGAATGGGATAGCCTTCGAAGTCTCAGGGTTAACGGTATAGAGGAAGTACCTGTGGACCAGGCGTCACTTGAAGCATTCTATCTTCTGGGGCATCTGCCGTGGGGATACAATCCAGCTGCAACTACTGCCATGGCTGTGGCAATGGGCGGTGGAATAACCAGCGGTGCCATTCTTACCCATCCTGTGGATACTTTGATCTGTGTTGAGATATGCCCGGAAGTGGTGGAAGCATCTGTATTTTTCCAGGACGAAAACCGGAGGCCTGAACTGGATCCCAGATTCGAACTGGTTGCAGATGATGGCAGGAACTTCCTTCTGGGAAACACTGACTGCTATGATCTTATCATATGTGATGCAACCCATCCCGGTTCAAGCGAAAGCTGGCTTCTCTATACTTCTGAATTCTATTCTACAGTTCTTTCAAGACTCTCTGAGGGCGGTATTGCAGCCCAGTGGGTTCCTTTGCACAGACTTCCCTCTCAGGAGTTCAGGAGGATACTGGCAACATGGTCCAGAGTTTTTCCATATGCGGCGGTACACGCAGCAGGGGGAAGGCATGTCATACTCGCCGGCTCTGCCGCTCCGCTGGAACTTGATATAGCAGCCATGTTCCGTGACAGCGCTGCAGCTGCCCAGCTGGAGAGTTCAGGTTTCAGAATCAATGAGGAGTATTTCCTTGAGCCTGTTCTCACCACTGATGAACTTGTACCTCTGGCAGAATCTGAGCTCTGCTCCAATACCGATGACCGTGCCCCATGTCAGTTTATCGTGCGGAAATGTACAGGCGATCCACAGCTGACAATAGGAGAGAATGTATCACTGATGCTGTCACTTGACAGATCCGGCCCCCCCCATCCTGTTCATCTGGGACAGGTTTTATACTGGAGTATGCAGCTCCCTGAAGCAGTAGAAATATTCAAATCAGGGACCCTTGATACAGCAATGGAAAAACGGTGGCTGTCGGTGGCTCTATCCACCGGAGCTGAACTCTTGTATAATGAGTGCCGTTACAGGGAAGCTTCAGAGCTGGCTGATATGGCCAGGCAGGCTGACCCTGGCTGGCAGAGAAATATTGACCTTGCAGTTGAAATAGTAAGAGCTCAGGCTCATCCACAGGAGGATAATTAATGGGAAGAATTGCATTTCTTTTCCCCGGACAGGCATCCCAGGCGGTGGGAATGCATGCTCATCTTACCGGGTATCCAGAGGCTAAGGAGTTTCTGGAAAAGGCCTATGAATTCAGCGGTATCTGGGATCTTGCAAAAGTCATAGAAGAAGGTCCGTCTGAGAAGCTTACGCTGACCAACTATGCCCAGCCGGGAATAACCATGGTGAGTATTGCAACCCTGAGAATACTGCAGGTGGCAGGCATTGTACCTGAGGGCACAGCCGGTCACAGTCTGGGGGAATATTCAGCTCTTGTGGCTTCTGGAATACTCATGCCTGAAACCGCAGTAAGGCTCACCAGAATAAGAGGTGAACTGATGCAGAAGTGTGCGGATATGTATCCAGGTGGAATGCAGGCTATTCTGGGCCTTGATCTTGAAAAGGTTACCGAACTGGTGGGAATAGCTTCGGAAAAGGGTCCAGTAGGTGTAGCCAACATGAACTCTGCAGGCCAGGTGGTTATAAGCGGTGCAAAAGCTCCCCTTGAGTATGCCGGCAAACTCTGTCAGGAGGCAGGGGCCAGAAGAGTTATTCCTCTGAAGGTCTCAGGTGCCTGGCACAGCCCGCTGATGGAAGATGCAGCCAGAGGGCTTGAAGGGCCGGTGAGAGAAGCTGCGTTTTTTGCTCCTGGAATACCTGTGGTGGCCAATGTAACAGCTAACTACATAACAGGAGTTGAAGAGAGCAGAAATCTGCTGGTTAAACAGGTAACCTCTCCTGTGCTCTGGGCTGATTCAATGAAGCTGATGATAGAGAACGGATTTGACACTTTCGTAGAGGTAGGCCCTGGTCAGGTACTTCAGGGGCTTCTCAAGCGAAACAGGGATATCAGCATCTACGGTACTCACGATGCAGAAGCATTGGAGAAAACCCTTAACGAACTGGCCTGACAACACGCTGACCGTCCTGTTCGAAAATTCGAACGGGCCGTGTTTTTATGATGCCCAGCCGGTTCCTCTGCATCCTCCGCACTTTCCGTGCTCTTCAAGCGTCTCGTTCCATATTCTGCCGGCTCCCTTGCACCTTCCGCATGGGGTCGGAGGTTCTGCAGCGTTCACATGACCGTCTCCGCCGCACACATCACATGGAGAACCGCCGATTCCGTCAATTCCTGTACCTTTGCACCAGGCGCACTTAACTATGGCCATCAGTCTTCCTTTCTTCTCAGACAGTGAAGAATCCTGTTGTGGGCCCCGAAGGCCAGTGAGGGTATTGATTCCAGTTCCATCCATTGAAGTTCCGAAACATCATCTGCCGGTTCCGGAGAACCTTCCCATTTATCCACATTGAAAGTATAGAGTACTACACTTCCATAGTCTGTAATATCCTTGTCTGACCCTTTAAGGCTCAACTTAAGGGCTTTCAGACCTGTTTCCTCCTTCAGCTCCCTTGCAGCAGCTTCGTCAGGCGACTCTCTCAGATCAACAAAGCCTCCGGGAAAACAAAGCTCTCCCTTTGCAGGAGGTGCTGCCCTCTTTGCAATAAGATACCTGTTTCCCTGCCTGATAAGAAGTATTACAGCTGGAAGCGGGTTTCTGTAAAATACCAGTCCGCACCGGCTGCAGAGAGGATGTGGTTCTGCATCAGCAAGCTCTCCGCCGCAACCAGGGCAGAAACGAGGTGTATGGTAGAAGCTGCTGTTGTTCGTTTTGACCGGCAGAGGCCCCATAGGAGGAAAATGTCCCGGGAGGGTTCCCAGTTTTCTGCTGAAGCTTCCGGCAATTGCGCTCTTCACATATATAAGCGCTTTTTCCACAGCCTTTTCAGTATCGTATCCTGCTCCTAGAAAAGTTGCAGCAGAGGCTGCAAGGGTACATCCTGTGCCATGTACATTTTCAGGAACTATACGACTGCCTGGAAACCACCGTTTAACTCCCTTAAGCATAAGAAGATCTGCAGGCTCTCCCTTCAGGTGGCCTCCTTTCAGTAGTACCGCCTCTGCTCCCATATCCATAATGCGCTTTGCGGCATCTTCCATCTGTTCCCCTGTTCTGACTTCTCTTCCTGTAAGTGCCTCTGCTTCATCAAGGTTGGGCGTTACAAGGGTTGAGCGGGGTAAAAGTAAGCCGGCTATGTATTTTTCAAGTCCTTCAGAAGCCAGACCGTCACCTGATCCTGCAACCATGACTGGATCAAGAACATATGGGATCCCCTCAAGATACTTATTGAGGGAATCTGCGATAATTTCTACTGTCTCAGGGCTTCCCAGCATGCCGCTCTTAACAGCATCCGGAGTGCCATCTTCACAGATCATTCTAATCTGAGCGGCGGTTGCTTCAGGGGATACAGGTATCCACGATTCTACTCTTCCGCTGTTCTGAACGGTAACTGCTGTTACCGCCAGGCAGCCGTGACCGCCAAGGGCAGCGGTGCTTTTCAGATCTGCAGCAAGACCTGCGCCACCGCTGGGGTCAGTGCCGCCTGCATGCAGAATGATCGGTCTTGAGTTCACTGTGGTATGAATGCCTTTCCTTTTGTTAGGTTTCGTCTGATTATGCTTAAACCATTACTGATTTTGACTGCGGCTCTGACAGGTGTCCTGATTCTGCTTCCGTCTTCTGCCCGGGCTCTTCCAGAACCTACTATAGACCGCATTAACTTTGCAGGCAATCTGCCCTGTTCGGAAAAAGCTCTGCTGAATGGAAGCGGGCTTCGTGAAGGCGTATCCATATTCATGGTTTCATCGAACCAGGTTCAGAACGCAGTGATTTCCAATCTTATGGCTCTGGGTTATCTTGACTGTTCAGTGTTTGTTGACTGGCCCAGATGGGATTCTGAGACCTATGAGGTGACCATTCTTGTGGAAAAGGGACGGCATTCACTTCGGGGGAACCTCTATTTTTTTGGCGACAGTACCTTTTCCAAAAGTGAACTTGAGAATCTGTGCCCCATTCAGTTCGGAGATCCTGTAACTCCATCAGATACAGTAAGCTATCGAAGTCATATCCTGAGCCGGTACTCAGCTCTTGGTTATTTGAGAGCCACAGTCAACATTAATATAGAACCATTTCTGTCTGATAGTTCTGACTTCAGAGGGATTGAGGTCATAACCACAGCAGGCGATGTGTGCTATCTTGGAAAGATTACTGTAAGTGGTCTGTCCAAGGTTAGAAGCCAGGTGGTTCTGAGAGAATTTAACATTGAACCCGGTACTCCTCTGAATATGGACCTGATGCGTGAAGGTCTTGCCTCCCTCTATTCGCTGGGGCTTTTCAGCCGTGTACAAGTCAGTTATCTGGGCATAGATGAAGGCCGTGACACCATTGATGTTCTGTTGGAAGTTGTGGAACAGGACTACATTGAGCTTGATTTTGCAAGCGGCTACATCTCTCCGGAGGCGGTTTTCGGTTCTGTGTGGTGGAAACAGCCTAACATCATGGGGAACAACCAGAAACTGAAACTTGGAGGAGTTTACACCAGATACATTGCGTCGGATAATTCAGGTAATGAGTTTGAGCCTCAGGTGGTTTATGAGGAGCCCTGGTTTCTCTCTTCAAGGTGGGACACTCAGCTGAAACTGGATTACTACTATCTTCAGCGCAGCCATCAGGAAGAGCGCAGCTATGGTGGCGAGCTGGGTTTTACCAGAGAGTTCAGCAGAATCTGGAGATACAACTGCGGATACCGTATAGAAAGGCTCAGGTTTCGCACTACAGTGGAGGATTCAACAGAGATAGTTCAGGACTGGGTCACTTCTGCGCGAATAAGCAGCAGTATCACCCGTGACACAAGGTATCCTCTTCTCAATCCTGTAAGAGGCAAATGGTACAAACTTGCAGCCAGTGTTGCCGGCGGAATTGCCGGCGGATCAATAGATTTTTACACAGTAAACAGTGAGTTTCGAAACTTTTTCCCCCTGAGTGACAGGCTGGTGCTGGCAGGCAGGGCAGCAGGAAGCGTAGTGCTGGGGTATGGCGGCAATACTGTTGTGCCTCCCAACGACAGGCTTTATCTGGGAGGCGGAACCACTGTCAGAGGTTACGACTTTCAGACCCTTGGGCCGGAGGATGAAGAAGGCAATCCCTTAGGCGGAAATGTCATGGCCCTTGGGAATGCAGAGGCCAGGTTCAGGCTTAAAGGAAACCTTGGGGCCGTTTTGTTCTGTGATGCAGGGGGGGTATGGAGTAACCTTGATCAGGTATCAACAGGCACAACCGGGTTCGGTACAGGTCTGGGTCTGAGATACGACACTCCGATAGGTCCTGTGAGGCTCGATTACGGTTTTGCGCCTACATGGAGCAATTCACTCAAGAGAGGGAAGGTCTATCTTGCCATCGGCCAGGCCTTCTAGGTATTTCGGTAAGGTTCTTGTCCTTGCTGTCATACCTGTTTCTCTTCTCACCGTCTATCTGCTTCTTTCTTCAGGTTTCATGGGAGGAATTGTTAAATCTATAGTTAACGAAGCTACAAAGAATTCCGAAGTCTCTGTGGATGTCTATGGCGGCAAGTCAGATATCTTCGGAAGAACCTGTGTTGATTCAGTTATAGTAGAAAATGAAAAAGGTCTGATGGTGGGGGTTTATGGAGCAACAGCGGAAGGTTCTGTTTACGACTACTTTCTCAGACAGCAGATTAAGAGCATACAGGTTGACAGCCTTGTAATCGTTACGCCCCTTCCTTCTGATGAACCGCCGGAGGATTCCACTCTGGTTTCCGTTTTCGGTGGAACCATGGCAGGATTTGTTACAAGAACAGGCAGCCTCAGACTGGATTACGGCAGGGTGGAGCAGTACGACGGAACTGTGCTGGTGGATTCAATGCGACTGGACGCATCTGTAATTGAGATAAACAATCCTCTGGTTGAAATTCATCAGGCTGAAACATACATACCGCTTTTAGGTTGGACACGGTTTACCGGAGAGCTTCAAATAGACTCTACAAGGGTGTCAATAGGCAACAGTTCCGTTGCCTGGTGCCCTGTGGGAGAGTTCGTTGTATCCGGTTTCCTGAACTCGGACAGTACGGTGAATTTTAATATTTCCGGTAATGCATCCACAGCTTTCGTACCGGATATTCCTTTTGCAACAGCTTCTGTGGATTGCTCGATCACCGGTTCCATTCCTGCGCCTGAAGCAATTCTTACCATTCCAGCTGGAGGAATAAACTACCATGGGCTTATGGTAGGAATGAATGCAGACACCATGGTGCTCACCAGAGAGAAGTTTTCAGTTGACGGTTTTCACCTGAAAACCGGTTCCATAGAAGTCGATGCTGATGGAAATCTGCAGTTCAGCGATTTATCGTGGAGCGGCGGTGTTCTTGCAGGCTTTCAGGGCACAGATGTCTCAGCCTATTTTCCTGAAGCTCCTGAAACTGAGATAACAGGAACTTTAAATGCCCGGGGAAGAGGAACCTCTGGAATTCTTCATTCTATGGAAGTTCAGGGTAATTTCACCAGATCAAGGGTTATGGATTTTGCCCTGTCCCATGCTGCGATATACTGTTCAGGTAACACTTCAGGTGTTCAGGGAAGTGTCTCTGTGGACCTTGAAGGAGGCGAGCTTGATACTGATTTCGAACTACAGCTGGGTGTGAACTATGCTCCTGTATCATGGAGTGCTGCTTCGTCCGGTTATCTTGCCAATCTTGGCGCAATTTCTGCATTTACAGATCCGCTGCTCATGAACGCTTCCGGTCTTTCAATGGATATTTCCGGAGAGGGAAATCTCTCTTCTTTTTCAGTGTCAGGCTCTGCAGGTCTGGAAAGTTTCAGCACAGATTCACTTCAGGCGGCAGGGGCGCTCTTTCAGGGTTCTTTTTTCAGCAGGCCTGAAGGAATTGGCATAACCGGAAGACTCACTGCAGACACTATTGCCGTTCTTGTTCCTGAATATGCAGAGGCTGACAGTATAGATGCTTTTATTGACATGAGTACAGAAGGCAGTGATGTATCGGGGCTCTGCTCCCTTCAGGTGGCCGGTGCGGAATACGGAAATTTCACTTTGGGAAGCCTGCAGTTCACAGGTGAAGTGGATGCAGATAATGAAGGAATCACCGGAAACGGACAAATCTCCGCTGACAGTATTTTCTCAGGCAGCAGCGGATATTCCCTTGATGCTTCTGTTTCAGCAGTACCTGGAATGGTGCGAATAGATACGCTGACCCTTGATGCGCCGGGGAATCTGAAACTTAACCTTTCAGGTCTCTTTAGCTATGGCCCTGACAGCCTGGATTTTTCCCTTTACGGAATAGGTCTTACAAGGGCAGGAAAGCTGCGGCTCATATCTGCAGGTGATATTAAAGTGTCCACAGACAGCACAGGTTTACAGCTTGATACCCTCTGGCTTGACCTTCCTTCAGGAGAAATAACTGCAGATGGCATGCTCTTCGGAGATTCACTTGAACTGAGTGCGCTTCTTTCCAATGTGGATATTGCGTCATTCATCTCAATGGTTGGAATGCCGGTTCCTGTGTCTGGAATACTCCAGGCTGGCTGTTCTGTCTCAGGGACAGTTGGAAATATGCAGACAGTTCTTGATGTCTTCGTTGACCATCCCACATACGATGAATGGAATAATTCAGACAGTCTTACCATTTCCGTATGTTCTTCTGGTGATTCCCTTCTGATTAACGGTTTATGGTCCTGGGCAGACGGTGTGAGATCCGGCCTAAGAGCAGGATTTGACAGCATCTGGAATGAGAGCGGATCACTGCAGGTAGGATTGGAAGATGTTATGTGGCTGGAGGCAGAGCTTTCCGGAGTAGGAGATGAGTTGTTTTATCTTCTACCCATGCCTTTCAAAACAAGCGGAGCCAGTGTAAATGCCAGGGTTGAGTACCAAAGGGAATCAGGTGAACTCTCTGCAGGTATAGCTTCCCACTTCAACAAAATGTATGTAACAACCCCTGGAATTCAGCTGCCAGGTGTAACCATGTATCTTACTTATCCAGATATGAGTGCAGGGGAAGATTTTAATGGCTCGTTATCCATCAATTCAGGTGAAGGGGGTGTTGCCAGTTTGCAGTCAACCCTGCTTTTCAGGGTTGGTGAGAATCTGACTTTTGCAGAGAATGAAACGCCTGTCAAACTTGAGGCCTATGATCTGAGAACCAGCCTTACAGGCTGGGAGACTCTTGTTGCAGGTGTAGGTTGGCTGAAACTGTCTGGAACACTTTCCTCCAGAAGCTCTGACATCACAGTGAAGCCGAAGTTAATCGGTAAGATTGAAATAGATCAGGCGGTTATTTCCATGTCTGGAGATGGAGCCTATGGAGGATCAGGAGGAACATCAGGTCAAGCCGATGAGCTTCCTCTGGATCTCAGAATAAAAGTATCAGGTGACAGGGAAATATGGTTCAGGAACAGTTTTGCCAATGCTGAGTTTGCAGTTGATCTTGATCTGACAACACCTGATGGTGCCCTGATGGTAGGAGGTGATATAGATGCAATTCGCGGAGGTGTTTACCTTCTGGGCAGAGAGTTCCGAATAACCACCGGCGGAGTTCGCATTCTTCAGACTGCTCCAATGAGCGCAGAGCTTGATATCGTTGCAGAATCAAGAATCAGAAGTTCAATCAGCGGAGCGGAATACAATGTTACAGTTACTCTTAAGGGAGATCCTGAGAAGCCTGAGATGACCCTTCAGGGCACCGGCCCTGACGGAGCCATAAGTGAGCAGGATATAGTTACCCTTCTGACTGCAGGTATGACATACGGTGAGCTTCAGCAGTTTGACAGCACCGCTCTTGGCAGTGTTGCAGGAAGTTATCTCGGGCAGTGGCTTGCAAGGAGCATTCGTGACGATGTCGGGCTGGATGCTCTGCAGTTTACTCCTGATTTCTCATCGGATACCACTTCACTTGTGGTAAACGCAGGCAAATATGTTCTGCCTGACCTTTTCGTCAGCTATTCAAGTGATGTCTTTTCCTCAGACGCAGGCACAATCAGCGCCCAGTATTTCTTCAGCAGGGATCTTTTCCTGGAAGGAAGCACAAAGAGTACCCTTACCGGAAGCCATGATCCCTCTCTGGAACTTCACTATACCTATCGCTACTGATTATCTGATTGATAGCATTTCGCGCCATCTGTTCCCCTCCCCTCCTCTCATCCTTTCTGATTCTTGTGGTTATGTACCGGCTTAACCGTTGGAAAACAATGAGTACTTTTTACCATACATCTTAAATCATGAGTTTACCTTTCCGTCAGAGAAGAGTGTCTTTGCTCAAGACCCATAAATTGCTGCCAGCCTTTAAGAGCTTAAAGTCAGCAGTTGCAGTTTTCATAACTGTCATATGTATGCTGCACTGAAACAGCTTGCCTGCGAAATGAATGCCTGTTTCATTCATTTTCACACAAGAAAGGGGAGGCGAAAAACGCCTCCCCTGAAGAGTTATCATTGGTTCCTTATCTGGAAACCACGATTCTTCTGGTTACAGCATCTGCTCCGGATATGTTGATGCGAGCCATGTATACACCCTGAGGGACTTCAGTTACATTCCACACAAGGGCATGACTTCCGCTCTGCAGATCTTCTGCTGTGACAGTATCAACAGTTCTGCCTGTGATGTCGTATATGGAGATGCTCACCGATCCGGAAGCCGGAAGCACCACAGGGAAGGAGACTGATGAGGCAGCAGGGTTGGGGTAGGGAGTTCCTGCAGAGACTGCAGGTATTCCAGTGGTCATATCCTCAATTCCTGTACCGTTGATAATTCCCTCTGAAGGCAGAGCATTGTGTGCAGTGACCATCCAGGTGATCTCGTTGAGGCTTCCAATTGGATCAAAGGTCAGTGTTACTGTACCTGTAGAATCGGTTACACCTGAGACCCAGAGACCGCTTGTGTGCTTCATGCAGACAAGGGCGTTTTCCACAGAGCCGTTGGTGTCAGTCACACTGAAGTAAGCGCTTGTGGAACCTGAAGGAAGCTGGCCGGGAGCTGATACTGTGACAGAGTGAGGCACTTCTGTTCTCATGTCCATGGTAGGATCACCGAACCAGTGGAAAAGGTCCCATTCAGTTTCAGACCTGTTGGTGGGATAGGGGCACATGGGGGCTGATGCCTCCATCTCAATCTTGGAGCACATGAGGGCCTGCCCGGTAAGGTAGTTCCCTGTGGGATCGGTGTAAAGAGCCGGAGGGCTTGTGTACTCATCGTTGAAAGATTTGTAGAGACCGTAGCAGAGGTAATCATTCCAGTAGCTGTAGCTGACCTCTGTGGCTGCCAGTACGCCTACTGCACCGCCTTGCATTCTGAAGAGATTCTCAGCAAAGCAGTCTTCATTGAATTTTCCAGTAAGACAGTTAACGCTCATCACCATAGGTGTCTGTTCACCGTTTGAAAGCCCGGCAAGGTCTGAAATGTGGAACGATGGATCACCCCATCCGGTAACTCCACCATGATCTCTGTGCTGCACAAGGAAAACGCCGCTGTTGATACTGGCCAGAATACCTGCTGCGTTACCATCCCAGGTGATGTCTGATGGAACCTGCTGCCCTGCGCTGGGCAGGTCGCTTCGGTAGTAGTATGGAGGCTGAGCACTGGTGTTTTTAGTGTATTCCCTGGCTACTGTCTTGCCGTAGATGTTCATATAGGTGTCACGCACTGTTTCGCATGTGAAGCAGAACCATCTTTGGGCAACTGTGCTGGAGGAGCTTACTGCCTGGAAGTATCCGGCGCAGAGAACATTGCCCCAGAAGTCTGCACTCATCAGCGGATCAAACTGCCACTTGAGAATCTTCTGTTCAACAACAGGGTAGTTGTCGGTACCGGTAACGAACCTTCCGGTAAAAATATCTGCCTGATAGTCCGATGCTCCGTCCATGCAGACATAGCGGTTATCGCTGTACATACCTGTAGGGGCACTGAAGCTGGTAAGGTCTCCCTGATCACCTACAAAGAGAACGAAGCTGGGAGGAAGAGTCCAATTGTCGTAAGCGTTCTGTATGTAATCCTTAATCTCAGTCTGTGTCCATGATCCTGCTGCAACTGCTGCAGTCAGATAGCCCTGATCCATCTTCTGATCTATGAACGAGTCCATCATTGTATCAACGAAGTCGTCATTGGCAAGAATAAGAAGGTCTGCTGCGGTGATGTCGTCTGCCTCCCTGCGATTCAGTGCCTTCACAGGTTCACAGGAAGATGCAGAGATTACCATTTCAGGCTGGCCTATCATATCTGAATTAACCAGAGTTCTGAATGTGTGCACAAAGAATCTGCTGTTGAGCCTCTGATCGAAGGTCAAGCTGCTGGAGAACTCCACCTTAACTCTCATTCTGGGTGTTACAGTGAGGGTTCCGGTTACTGCATTCCAGCTGAACGGCAGAATGTTGAACCTTCCCATTGTAACACCTCTGATGGTGCCTGTAAGCTCAAAATCTGTGTTTGAAGCAGGATATGTTCCTGCAGCGTAAGCAGCAGGATCATAGGTAAACGGAACAGGCTCCCATGAGCTGTCTACAGGAATAGGCTGCATTGGAGAAGGAGAGACTCCTTCAAGGGTAAACTGGTCCTGAAGTGGGGTTACTGTTACTGTAATGTCTCCATCGGCAGGTACTGCTGCCATGAAGGAACCTTTTGGAAGGGTTGGCGCACCTTCATGGTCCGAGTATGGAGTAAGGGCAGGAACGGAGATAGTGTTGAATCTGTGTCCGCTGGTTAAAGTTGCTGTATTCTCAAAACCTGGAAGGATAAGATCAACAGTAAATCCGTCTGAACCGGTTTCTATAACCTGAACCGTTGCGTTGGAAAAATCCGAATTACCAAGGTCAATCCATTCTCCTGCTGCTGATGCAGCAAAAAGAACCGAAAGAATGAAAAGCAGTCTCATAGTCTCTCCTTTCTAAATGTGTTTTCAGGTACCCCTATATACTATTGATAAAGCCCCTTCTGCGAAAGACCGGTGTTTTTCACCTGAGACTGTTGAGAGACCGCAAAACTGCAGCGTTAAGCGGTTTCTCGCCTTGTTGAACCGTCAGGCATAGGTTATCATCATTCTGAAGGAGGTTCAATGGCTGAATGCTTTTCCAGCGGGTTTCTGCCGGCTGTTCTGGTCTTTTCCATTCCTGTTTCCGCCGGTTCTGTATACATTGCAGAATATGATTATCAGCCTGACATCATTGTTTTCGTAACTGAATACGACTGCCAGGCTGATGCTCAGGTCCTGCCTTATGAGTACAGTTATCAGGCCGATTATGATGATTGTATCCGGTACTTCTGTGATTACGACTATCAGGCTGATTTTGTTATTCACTATGTGAATCATGAGTATCAGGCTTGCCTTAAAGTCTGTTTCTGTGAATACGAAAATCGGGCCGGCTGAAAAGAAACCCACCACTGGATGGAAAGGATGTACTGATATAGACCGAAATCCGCAAACAGAATTTTCCGGCCTTTCAGAGAGGGCGGAAAAGCTGTTAGGCAGCCAGGAAAGCGCTGTTCTTGACTTCAAGGAATCAGCGGCAGGGCTCTCTTCGGATGACATAGTCGCTTTTGCCAACAGCCCCTCAGGGGGGACAGTTCTGCTCGGTGTCCGCGAAAAGAAGGATGAGAGGGGTCTTCAGGCTTTCGAGATAGTTGGATGCGAGATCGGGGACAAGGCGAAACTTTCCATTCTTGGAAAGGCCGCGAGCTGTATGCCCCCTGTGGAAGTCACAGTAGTCCTTGAGAACAGTGAAGGGGAAAAGCCATTTATCAGAGTTGAGATCCCTTCAGGGCCAGGCAAACCTTACTGCACCTCAGGGGGCACATACAAAATCAGAGGTGATGCCAGAAATGATCCTCTCTCACCTGACAGGCTTCTTCAGGTGTTCATGGAAGCAGAGAATGACAGGTTCGTAAATCGCTTCAGCCAGGTAACCAGAGACCTTGAACAAGGCCTTATGGATGTAAAGACCAGGCTCCTGTCGGAAATGGAAGAGATTTACGGACAGGTAGACGATATCAAAAGAGAGTTAAAAGATTCGGAACGCTGATTCTTAAATAGTATTCAATTTTTGACAAATGTTAAGCAATCTCTTATCATTCTGGCAGAAATTATTGCTTAATGGATTGAGGTTATGCCATGAGCGAAGAGAAAAAGAAAATTCTGGAGATGGTAGCGGATGGCACCATCAAACCATCTGAGGCAGCCAGACTGCTTGATGCGCTGAGTGTCGCCGGAGGCTTCATGGGGGAAGGCAGAAGAAGGCCATCAGGCAGAAAGCCTGATCCAGAAGCCAAAGCCATACTCTCAAAGGCTGGTCCCATGGTTCAGGAAACCATAGGCGGCATATTCAGAGGAAAACGAAAAGCCGGTTCATCCCTTGACGGAACAGACTTTACCGAACACAGCAGCTACAGCAGGGAAACAGTTGAGGGACACCAGGTTGTTATTCACGGCAGAATGAAGAGCAGAATAAAGAAAGGTAATAAACTATCTCTGATCCTTTCTGAAACACCAGACAACATTCTTTCAGCATCAGTTTCTTCTGAAGGAACCCGAATAAGTGTTTCGGAGAAGCCTGAAGAAACCACTCTGCTCTGGACCTCAGGTAAGATGACAGTCAGTATTCCCCGAACAGCGGCTGATGTGCAGGTGGTTACACAGGGGGGCAGCATTGTTTCAAACAATGTTTCCGCTTCACAGAAACTGAACACTATGGGCGGCAGTGTAACACTGAACTGTCCAGGGGGCTCCTTTTCAGCGAAGACCATGGGCGGAAGCATGAAGATATGTCTTGGAGAGAAGTGGCATTCAAACTCCCGGGCAAAGACAATGGGAGGCAGCATAAGAGTTCTGCTTTCTGAAAGCATCAGTGCCGATATTTCCGCTTCAACTCTCGGGGGCTCCATAGATCCAGGTAACATGGAGCATACGGTGATCAGCTCTTCAGACCCCCGCAGAGGCGGCGCAAAGATGACTGTCAGGTATGGTAATGATGATTCACCGCCTAAACTTGCGGTAAATACAATGGGCGGCAGTATCGCCATAAAAAACAGGAGTGATGAATAGAATGTCTGCGACTCCGTCAGTCTGTCCCTCCTGCGGAGGAAGGCTCCATCCGGTGAAATTTGTCTGCAGATCCTGTGAAACAAGTGTCTCCGGTAATTTCGCCGGCTGTCCGTTCTGTTCTCTGGATGAGACCGGCAGAAACATGCTTGAGCTGTTTCTCATTGCCAGAGGCAACCTGAAGTCGGTTCAGAGGATGCTGGGAGTTTCCTATCCTACAGCCCGTGCCCGAATTGAGGAGATGTTCAACGCTCTGGAAGACCGTATGATACATGACACAGAACCTGCAGTTGTTCTGGAAAAGCTCCACAGAGGTGAAATATCCGTTGAGGATGCCATAAGTTCACTGGCAGACTGAGACAGGAGAACGCATTGAGAAAAACATTTCTGATTGCAGCAGCGTGCCTTTCAGTTTCATGTATAAAGGCTGACTTCAACAAAGACCTGCTTGCGGTGATTTCTGAGGACCACCAGCTGAAAACCAGTGCGTATCTGACTTTTGAGAACAGCAGCGGGGACCTTGAGATCATTGAATGGGACAATGATTTCACAAGAATAGAAACCAGTATCTATGGAGATTCATCCACAGGTGTTCCAGAGGATCTTCAAGTCAACATAATTCCGTCGCCGGATGGAATAGACTGTTCTGTCGATTATCCGAATGGTATGTATACATGCTCTGTTGATTTTCTTGTGACGGTTCCGAAAAATTCTGATCTTACCATTGAGAGCGCCACTGTAAACGGAGACATTGAAATCATCGCCGATGCAGATGTCCTTGTGGAAACAGTCAACGGTGATATCACACTGGAAGTCTTCAGCTCTTCCGGTCTCTCCACCACCAACGGGGACATCAGAGCTGAACTGGCCTTTCAGTCATCCTCAGCAGAAATTGAAACGGTTAACGGTGATGTTGATCTGACACTTCCTGCAGGTCTGAGTGTTGCTGCAGAGACGGTGAATGGTGGTATCAGCTTCATGGAAGAAATACATGAAGACCGGCTGGATATAGAGGGCAGCGGAATCGAAACCATAAGAATTGAAACGGTTAACGGTGATGTGTCTCTAAGCTGCGTAGAGGAGTAAAAGGAGTTTTGATGATATCAAAGGTATTGGCGCTGATGGTTCTTACAACGGCGGTTTCTCAGGCGGAAATTCCAGAGGGATACTATGACCCTGCCGGAGGGCTTACCGGCCAGGCGCTCCAATGGGCTCTTCACAGCATCATAGATGGCCATGATCCATGCAGCTACAATTACATCTGGACAGCATTCTACACAACGGACAACCGGAACGGCAACAAGGTATGGGATATGTATTCCGACATTCCAGGAGGAACCCCTCCGTATCTCTATACTCTCGGTGACGATCAGGGCGGTTCTGCCTCAGCTGAGGGGCAGGGTTACAACAGGGAGCACAGCTGGCCAAAGAGCTGGTTTGGTAACGGTTCTCCAATGAACACTGATCTGTTTCATATCGTACCTTCGGATATCTATGTTAACAGCCGCAGGGGAAACCATCCCTATGCAGAGGTAAGCAATCCCGATTGGATATCCATGAATGGAAGCAGAGTCGGCCCAAGCTCCACCCCGGGCTACTCCGGCACTGCATTTGAGCCTGTAGACGGTTACAAAGGCGATTTTGCCAGAAGCTATTTTTACATGGCCACTCGCTACAAAGGCCAGGATTCAGGCTGGCCGGGCAGTGCCATGACAAACGGCGCCGATCTTTTGCCCTGGGCTGTGGACATGCTTCTTGAATGGCACGCAAATGATCCTGTGAGCGACAAGGAAATAGAGCGGAATGAAGCAGTATACGCAATTCAGGACAACAGGAATCCCTTCATAGACCATCCTGAATACGCTGTGATGATCTATGATCCAGAGTCAGGAGTTCATTCACAGGAAGCTGAAGAGGCAATTCAGCTTTTCTGCTCACAGAATCCCTTCATGGACAGTGTAACCATCACAGCCTCAGCAGGGTCATCAGTGGTAACTGTTTCTGTAATGGATGTTACAGGCAGGGTTTTAAGCTCTTATGGGGGAACCGGCCCTGAAGTCAGTTTTGTCTGGGCTTCGACTGAACCGGGGCTTTACCTGGTGGTTACCGAATCAGGTCCCCGTTCAGCGGTGATGCCTGTAGTCTCACTGGGCTCTGCCCGTTAGGCACCGGTTCAAAAGCAGGACACCACTGACCAGGAAGCGTTTAAGCCGGGATTGCATTGCAGCTGTGCGTACCTTTGGATCTGTCAGGAATTCATAGCAGCTTAACAGACTGAACCGTTGTTCTTCTACCCTGTCACCTGACCTATCATGTGCAAACAGGAAAAATCATAGGTGAGACTATATTGAACTGTTTTTCTTCCCCCCTGTCACAGCTTTAAGGGCAGATATCCCTTTTTTCCAGACAGTTACAGTGTTTGTGCATCTGAATCCGAGCTGTTCGTTTATTCTGAGAATCGGTTCTCTGTAGTTTGTGTTGCCTGAGCGGATAAATACGGCCTCAGGAATATTCTTTTTCACATGGAGGAGCATCTCTGCTTTCAGCCGTTTTCCTATCCCTTTTCGTCTCACTGAAGGGAGAACTGCGGTATACCCCTGAAAAACCACTTCAGGTCGTGAGGGAGACCAGCTGATATCGGTCATTCCCAGTATCTCACCGGTGTCAGCTGCAGAGCAGATAATTGTCAGACATTGAGAGCCGGTTTTATTCATTGCTTTTTCCCGTTGCCTGAATTTTTCTTCTGTGTAGGTGTACTCCACAAAACCAGGCTGCCCCTTTTCTGCATCATGGACTTTCTGGTAGAAACAAACCAGATCCCCATATCTGTCCTCAGGAGTCAGGTTGTGCCATACAGCCATGAATATTTCCTGCTCGGCTCCCAACGGATAATCAAGCCATTCATTCAGAAGGGCATCATCTGCTTCACTGATCGTCAGTCTGTTTGAGGAATAGTCGTATTCTTTTTTCAATTCAAGTTTTTCAGCAAAGAGAGAACCGGCAGGGGCAGAGCTTGATGTGTAAAAAAGAACCTCTGATACACCGGTTTTTGAAATTTCAGCCACTGAGTGTTTAAGAAGCTCTTTGCCGATTCCTTTTCGTCTGTGGTCAGGGTGAACGAAGATCCTTATTGAACCTGGCAGTGATTCAGTTTTGTATGTCCGTATTGAAGCGATACCTGTCATCACTTCTGATCTGCTGCAGGCATAGAATATTCACATGCAAGAGAATACACCGGAACTCTGTATATGATCAATCAGCTCTTTCATTGAAAGCACAGGTTCATCCGGATTGTTTTCCAGCTTCCAGGTTGTATTCATACGGTACCATGCACCAAGCAGTTTCTCGTCTGCCTCTTCAAGTATCAGCTCTCTTATCATTATCAGCCCCGTTTCTATGCCTGAGAGTGTTTTTCATTACAAAATCCCGCTTGCAGTTCCCTCTGAATAACACTGCGCATCTGAACATTTCCAGGTTTGTTTACCGCCTGAAGTTTTTCAGTCTCACATGCTGTGGAACGCCGTTGCAGTGCCCTCAGAGACCCTTTCTAATTCTCCCATGCCTGCTTCCATGCAGCTAAGACTGCCAGTAACATATTCTGCTGAAACAACCTTACGCCGGTATTCCCAGGCTGCAGATTCATAAGATAGAGCACCGATTCAACTGTCACAACAGGCAGCTTCAGCCTTCAGCGCATTTTTCCGCCTGACGGTAACTCAGCTGTTGCATGGTTTTCTGCCTGCCCTTTGCTTTTTTTCTCAGCTTTGATTCAATCCTGTCTATGTTCATTCTATGGCGCATATAATTGGTTAGCTAAATATAAAATACAGATAAAGAATGATGTTTGCCACAGCGCACAGAGCCGGGAAGATGACAGTTTCAGCAGGTATGTCTTTCTGAAGGTCTGTTTTTTATCTGCAGAAATGTCTAGGATAGTGGTGGAAGTCAGCAGAATGTGATTTGCTCCACTCCAGAATGAAAGCTGCCTGGTTGGAGCGTTCAGGGGTATAGGGAAATACTCTTTGAAGAGAGATGTAAATTGTTTTTCATGGTGATGGTTCTGGCAGGTTTGATTTCTTCTGATGCTGCTGCGCAATCCGGAGCATCATACGGAGAAATAGGCTACTATGTTGATGCAACAGGTTTTCAGGGGGACAGCAGCAATTATTACGGCGCTGAGGCAGGTATGTGCTTCTCTCCTTTCAGGTACACTGATCTGGAAGCTGGTTTCAGCATTATGAACGGCAATGACCAGACATTCACATTCTTTAACACAAGACTTGGTCTGTTTTCGCCTCAATATTTGAACATGAGAGTGATCGGCGGAGCATCTGTCGGCATACAGATTTCTGCGCCGGACGACTATCAGTTAGATAGTGACTGGCCAGGACGGGACGAGGCAACAGACAGCTGGCTGCTTCCGTATTGCGGTCTTGAGTACCTGCTGCGGGAAACTGATTCAGGTTACTCTGTCAGAATACACTCAAGGGCAGCTTTCACTGAAGACACAGTAAGAAGAATAACCGTCGGCATGGTCTTGACCAGCCCTGTCTGAATTGTAAGGTAATTCAGGCCAGGCAGTTTAAGCCGGGATCACAGGCAGCGGAATCAGTCAATGCTCTGAAAAGGCTTAACCTGCTGAGTTTCCCTGTATTTCCAGAGAGGCGACCAGCCAGATTCTTTCTGCAGGCATCTGTCATAGTCGTTGTCAATTTTGTTTCAAGCCTTCCAGGGAGCTTAACCGTATCACAAAGCCTCTTATGCAGATGGTGCGTCTTCATCTGAATAGGCTCAAATCCCGTTTACAGACCACTGTCACCTTCCAAACAAGTCATAGATGCAGGAACGGTAAAGGCTTGCAGAGACACTTATTACCGTTTTCCAGGGAATAGCTCAAACCTGTCCTGATTAAATATTCCATGCCAAGATAAGTACTTGCGGCTTAATGAGTAGAATTGAATTCATCATAAACAGTTTCACTCACAGAAACTGAAAGGGCATACTGAATATGATTAGTTGCGTATTCAACCGGCTTCTGAAATATCTGCCCTGAATGGCTGAATAACCATTTTGAAGCTTCGCCTGTACCAGGCGGCTGTCTTTCAAAAGCGTATTTGAGCATCTTGCTTTCGGAGAATGTCCCATAGTCACACCTCTGTACGAAATGAAGAATGTCTTCTACTGCTGAGATGATGTTCAGAATATGTGCTTTGTTCCTCTCTTAAGTGCCCATGGAGCAAAACTCTTTCTCTGCGGATCAGTGATTTACGGAGAGGGTTCTTTATTGCTTTTTCCTTCAGAAGATCAACTCCGGTTTCAGTTATTTCTTCAGGTTCGTTCTTCAGCAGCAGAATGTCAGGCCAGCTCAAGCTCAGTTCAGGCCGCTGGAATCGCTTTGTTTTCTGCATACGAGCCCCAAACATACATTTTGATGATAACATGGGAGTTGCAGAAATCCCGAAGCTTTACGGTGAGAGCGCAGCTGATTCCCATGTTCGCCTCCATGAATAATATGCATTCCATTGATATGCATAAATAGCTATATCTGCTTTTGCCATAAATCAGTAGGATTTCCTGGCATATGCTGAACAACTGTAAAGCGAAAAAGTTATTCAGGCAGACTGAAGAGGCACCACTGAACTGACGGAATTACAGAATTCCTGAGTGCTGACGCAGGAAACAGTGGTTTTGCAGAAAGTGAGATACAGAGAGCTGCTTCTGGGGAGCTGTTGTGGTTTGTATGTCATTCCTTTGTTAGGTTTGAACTGATTATGCGTATATCTGTATTTCTTTCAGCTTTGATCTTCATAAGCACAGTGCTTCTGCAGGCAACTGCTGTGAGAGCCCTGTCGGAACCGACCATAGACCGCATCAGCTTTGAAGGCAATCTGCCCTGTTCAGAGAAAGCTCTTCTCAGGGGAAGCGGTCTTCGCGAAGGTGTATCAATTTTCATGGTTTCATCCAGACAGGTAAGAGACGCTGCGGTTTTCAACATGATGAATCTTGGCTTTCTGGCTTGTTCTGTTCAGGTTGACTGGCCTGACTGGGGCGAAGAACTGTATGAAGTCACCGTTCATGTTCAGCCTGGGCGCAGGTCTCTCAGAGGCGGTTTGAGCTTTTCAGGCGACAGCACATTTGCAGAAAGGGATCTGGCTGAACTTTGCCCTGTGGAGTTCGGTGATCCTGTGGCTCCATCGGACACAGCAGGCTACAGAAGAAGAATACTTGAAGAGTACTCCTCTTTAGGATACCTCAGAGCTTCAGTTCAGATAAATTTGCAGGATTTTGAATCAGATACATCCGATTTTCGTGAATTGGAGATAAGCACAGCTTCCGGTGATGTGTGCTATCTGGGAAGCATAACTGTCAACGGGCTTTCACAGGTTCGTCGTGAGGTGGTTTCAAGAGAATTTGATCTTGCTGAAGGTGATCCGCTGAATATGGACAAGATGAGGAAAGGTCTGCTCTCTCTGTACACTCTCGGGCTGTTCAGCAGGGTTCAGATTTCTTACCATGGCCTTGCTGAAGGCAGTGATACTATTGATGTGCAGGTGAATATTGTTGAAAATGATTACAAAAAGGTTGAATTAGCAGGTGGTTACATCGCTCCTGAAGCTCTGTTGGGATCGGTTTGGTGGACCCAGCCAAACATAATGGGCAACAATCAGAGCCTTAAGATGGGCGGTATTTATGTAAGGTATATTGATTCTGATAACTCAGGAAACGAATACATGCCGATGATAATCTACGAGGAGCCCTGGTTCCTCTCCACAAGATGGAGTTCTCAGCTTAAACTGGGTTACTATCATCTTCAGCAGGACTTTCAGGAAGTGCGCAGCTACGGTGGAGAACTGGGGTTTTCGAGGGAGTTTCGGGATGTCTGGAAGTTCAACTGCAGTTACAGTATAGACAGACTCAGATTCAGAGCAATGATAGATGATTCCGTTGAACTGGTTCAGGACTGGATTACCTCTGCAGGAATAAGCAGCGGCATTACTCGTGATACCCGCATTCCCCTTCTTAATCCGGTAAGAGGTAAATGGTACAAGCTTGCAGGGAGCCTGGCAGGAGGAATAGCCGGAGGAGATATCGACTACTATACCGTTGACGGGGAGTTCAGATCATTTTTCAGACTGAATAACAGGCTGGTTCTGGCTGGAAGAGCTGCCGGAAGCATTGCCCATGGTTACGGTGATAACCAGGTTGTGCCTCCCAATGACAGACTCTATCTCGGGGGAGGTTCAACGGTAAGAGGTTACGATTTTCAAACTCTTGGGCCTGAGGACGAGAATGGCGATCCCCTTGGCGGTAACTTTATGCTCCTTGGGAACTTGGAAGCGCGATTAAAAATCAGAGGCAGTTTAGGCGCAGCCTTGTTCTGTGATGCAGGCGGAGTATGGAGCAGCCTTGATGATATTTCCACAGAGGATACGGGATTAGGTACAGGGCTTGGAATAAGGTATGACACCCCTATCGGGCCTGTTCGGCTGGATTACGGGGTTGCGCCTACATGGAGCAATTTTCTGAAGCGGGGAAAGGTGTACTTTGCTATCGGACAGGCATTCTAAGCGTTACCGCAAAGGGTGTCTTTTCGTCCTTTGCGCATTGTTGGCAGCAATGTTTGTGGTTTATCTTCTGCTGGCTACCGGTAATCTCAGCGAAATGATAAAGTCGATTGTAAACAGAGCTACCGATCAATCAGAGATGACAGTGGATGTCTTTGGAGGCAAGTCTGATCTTCATGGAAACACCTCTGTTGATTCGGTTATAGTGACCAACGAGAATGGACTGAGGCTTTGTGTATACGGAGCTAATGTCAGTGGATCGGTTATAAGCTATTTTGCCAGTAAACATTTTAACAGCATTGAGATTGACAGTCTTATTGCAGTCACTCCTCTTCCTTCCGGTGAACCATCTGCAGATTCAACTCTTGCTGCTGTGTTTGGAGGAATAGTTGAAGGGTTTGTTACAAGAACAGATGTACTCAGTCTGAAGTATGGAAGAATCATGGGGTACGACGGCGCTGTACTGATTGATTCTCTGAGCCTGGACGCTTCCATTAAAAGCATAGACACACCGGTTCTGGTCGTAGAGCAGGCTGCTGCTTTTATTCCGCTTTTCGGCCGGGCTGAGTTTTCAGGCACTCTGTGCATAGACTCAACCAGGGCTTCCATAGAAGATGGTGCGACTGTTTTCTCTCCGGCAGGAGACTTCATTCTGTCCGGCTACCTGAATGCTGACAGTACTCTGGGTTTAAGTTTGTCAGGTTCCGTTTCAACCGGTTTCATGCCTGATGTTCCTCCTGCCCGGGCAAATTTGAGTTGCTCGGTTAACGGTTCTGTTTCTTCACCTGAAGCCTTTCTTGTAATTTCTGAAGGAGCTGTGAATTACCAGGGGCTTCATTCAGGGTTCAGCGCCGACAGCATTGTTGCTGATATGGAAGGCTGTTCTGTAAATGGGCTGCAGCTCAGAACAGAATCTGCCTCTGTTGATATTGAAGGCTCATACAGTTTCATAGATTCTCTCTGGAACGGTTCGGTTATCGCCGGCTTTCAGGGAACTGACATATCTTCTCTTTTGCCGGACGGCCCTGAAACAGATTTGACTGGAACTGTAAAGGCATGGGGAACAGGCACAGGAAGTAAACTTCATTCTGCGGGAATGGAGGCTTTACTAAACAACTCCGAAGTAATGAACTATTCTTTTTCCCGTTTCCTGCTGAACCTTACCGGCGATTCTTCCAGGATTGACGGCAGCTTTGAAGTTGATTTCGCCGGAGACGGGCTGAAAACACAGTTTGAGATTCAGATAGGTAATGACTACATGCCTGTTGCCTGGAAGGCAGCGCTCTTCGGCTTTGTTCAATATCCAGGTGTTGTTGCGGCAGTTACCGATCCTTATCTCAGAGGGGCTGAAGGTCTTTCAGTAAACCTCTCCGGTGAAGGCACTGCTTCAGCCTTTGCAGTTAATGGTACAATCGGTCTTGAGGAGTTCAGCACAGATTCCATAATTGCTTCTGGAACTGAGTTCTCCGGCAGCATCTCCAGCAGCCCGGAAGGCATGGATTTCACCGGACAGCTCACCTCTGAATCAGTTGGTGTTCTTATGCCTGAACCTGCAGTAGCAACTGGTATTCAGGCGTATCTGGACATGAGTGCAGATGGCGGCAACTTTGCTGGAAAGTGCTCGCTTCAGGTTGCTGAAGGAAACTACGGTGATATCAGCACAGGCAGTTTTGGTTTTTACGGAGACATAGGAACAGACCGAAGAGGAATATCAGGTACAGGTATTCTTTCAGCAGACAGTATTACTGCAGCAGGCAACCATTATTCATTCAACTCTTGTGTTACAGCAGCTCCTGGAGAAGTGCACATCGACACTCTTACAGTCCAGGCTCCAGGAAATCTGATTCTGAGTCTTGCCGGCCTGTTCAACTACGATTCAGAGGAATACTCCTTTTCCCTGGATAATCTGACTCTCACAAAGGCAGGAAAACTCAGGCTTATATCAAGAGGTATTCTGGAACTGGCAGCTGAACCTGGAGCAGTCCGTATGGATACCCTCCGGCTCAATCTGCCAACCGGTGAAATATCTGCTGAAGGTTCTCTCTGCGGAGATTCTCTTGCATTGAATGCAGCGCTTACAAGAGTTGACATTGCATCAATCGCTTCCATGCTGGGAATACCTGTTTCTGCCTCAGGGCTTTTTCAGGCAGGCTGTCAGGTTTCAGGAAGGTTCGGCAGCATGAAAGCTGCTCTGGACATAACTGTAGACCATCCCACATACGAAGAATCTTATAAGGCCGACAGTCTTACGGTGCATCTGTTCTCTTCAGGAGATTCTCTTCTTCTGGATGGTTTATGGTCATGGACTGATGGCAGGAGATCCGGCCTGAGAGCAGGATTTGACCAAATCTGGACTGACAGCGAAACAGTTGACCTCGGCGTGCAGAATCTAATGTGGGCGGAAGCTGAACTGACAGGAGCAGGCGATGAGCTTTTCTATTTTCTTCCAATGCCGATCAATAGCAGCGGAGCCAGCATAAGTGCAATAATCGGCTACCAGAGAGATTCAGGGGAACTTTCCGCAGGTATAGCCTCCAGGTTTGAAAGACTTTATCTCACCACTCCAGGCATTGAGTTTCCAGGTATGGAAGTGTACCTCACCTATCCTGACAGGTCTGTCGGTGAAGATTATAACGGTTCCTTCTCTATCAAGTCTGGAGAGGGAAGTGTGTCTACCCTTGAATCAAGGCTGCTCTTCCAGTTGAATCAGAATCTGAGCTTTACAGATGAAGCAGCGCCGTTCAATCTTGAAGCATACGATTTCAGAGCAGATTTAACAGGATGGGAAACACTGGTTGCCGGCGTAGGGTGGATGAAGCTTTCCGGAGCACTTGCTTCAAGCAGTTCTGACATGACTGAAAAGCCCGAACTTACAGGCAGAATCAATATTGACCGTGCGATAATCTCTCTGGGAGGAGAAGGAGCTATGGGAGAATCAGGAGGCTCATCAGGTGAAGCGGCGGAGCTTCCTGTCAATCTGGATATCCGTATTTCAGGAGAGAGAGGTGTCTGGCTGAGGAACAGCCTGGCCAATGCAGAGTTCTTCGTTGAAATTGATGTTACCACCGCTGAAGGGGAACTCATGGTAGCCGGAGACATAGAGGCAGTCAGAGGGAGTGTCTACATTCTGGGAAGAGATTTCAGAATAACAACCGGAAATGTTCGAATTCTTCAGAGCGCACCTTTGAGTATTGAACTGGACATTCTGGCAGAATCACGAGTAAGAAGCTCGATCAGCGGAGCAGAGTACTATGTCAAGGTTACTCTTACAGGAGATCCGAATGAGCCTGAGATGACCCTGACAGGAAGCGGCCCTGACGGCCCGATAACTGAACAGGATATTGCGGCTCTTCTCACAGCAGGAATGACCTACGGAGAGCTGCAGCAGTTTGACAGCGCTGCACTGGGCAGTGTTGCCGGTAACTATCTGGGGCAGTGGCTGGCAAACAGCATTCGTGATGATGTGGGGCTGGATGCCCTTCAGTTCACACCGGATTTTTCATCAGACAGCACATCCCTTGTTGTAAAAGCCGGAAAGTATGTACTTCCCGACCTGTTCGTCAGCTATACAAGCGATGTGTTTTCCGCAGACGCAGGCACTATAAGCGCCCAGTATTTCATAAGCAGGGATTTTTTCCTTGAAGGCAGCACCAAGAGTACACTCACAGGCAGCCATGATCCTTCCCTGGAGCTTCACTACACATACGATTACTGATCTATTCAGTTATGCACAACAAACTTAACAGATATCACTGTTCTGCAGCTGAATGGAACAGACTTTAAACTCCACTGAAAACCAGCAGGAAGTGTTTGATAAAGCCATTGCAGCCATTTCCGGTACTTGGCATGCGGAAAACCTGTAAAATCCAGAAAAGTCCGGTATCAGCTGTTTCCAGATAGATTGGCATACACTGAAAGCCGCCGGGGCTGAAATGCCCTGAGCGGTTCTCAGACATGCCCACGCCGGAGTTATCTTTCCAGTTTAACCGGCTGAGATACATCAGTAGAGATTAACTTCCTGAATAAATAAACTGACAGCGACGAAGTCACAGATGACTTATCATCTTCGAAAAAACTGATGCACTGGCTGGTAGAGATTGCCTTCTTGAGAAGGGGAAGAACTCATTACACCAGGGAACAGTGATCGGACTGGTTCCGGATCAGGCCATCGCCTCTTCCAGATGATTTGCAATTAGCATCTTTATCAGGGACTGTCTGGGAATACCCAGGCGTCTTGCTTCCTTGTCGAGAGAGTGGATCATCCATATGGGGAAGTCTACATTGACCCTTCTCTGTTCTTGCTGGACTCTACGGGCTTTCGCAAGATCAAGAAATTCTGTTACATCTTCAGCGTTGTCGAATTTCTTATCGAATACCTCAGCTTTCATATAGTATCACCTCCTCTTTACGCGATCTCCTGACGGAAATGATCCTGATTACAGATTCTCGGTAGGTAACAACACCAGACCAGTGTTTCCCTCTGATCCTGCCTATGATCAGAAATCTTGGTTCGTCCACCGTACGGGCTGGTATCTCCAGCAGATCAGGATCTTCCCATAAGGCTTGAGCTTCTTCAAAGTCAATGCCATGCTTCTTCTTGTTTGAACTGCTTTTCTTCAAGTCGAATTCATATCTCATGGTATAGAAACTATACTATTAGTATGATGTATCGTCAATACTATTAACTCTATATTCATACCTATGATAGGTGTCAGAAGAGCCTTTGTATTCAGGAACTTCGAGAACTGTGTGTCTAGTCAATGGAGCGGTTGCCTCCGTTTTTGGTGATGATCCGACAAGCTGTTGGAACACCTCAAAGCGCCCATGAGGTGGGGCTGCTTGACCTGTTTGACTTGGGGGATTCTCTTCTGGCGACCCCAACGGGGATCGAACCCGTGTTGCCGGCGTGAAAGGCCAGTGTCCTAACCACTAGACGATGGGGTCGCTGAAGAGCGAGCGGTACAATAACAGAGAAATTCTTCTTAGTCAATGTACTGATGGTGAGCCGCGGGGGAATCGAACCCCCGACCCTCTGATTAAAAGTCAGATGCTCTACCAACTGAGCTAGCGGCTCACCGCAGGGGCAATAATACTATCTCAGAGGAAAATAGTCCAATAGTGACTGCGACTGCCTGACAGTATATATTGAAATCATGGCTGAAACATACAGAACAGGCCGATGGCTGGTTCACAAAAGAGATTCAGTTGATTCAACCCGAAACAGGGTAAGGGAAGGGGTTTCTTCACTTCCTGATCTTTCAGTGGTTACAGCCCGTATCCAGACAGAGGGCAGAGGAAGGCTCGGCAGAATCTGGGTTTCACCTGTTGGAGGTCTTTACTTCAGTATCCTTATGAAACCGTCTCCTCCTTCTGAGTTTGCCCCGTGCGTTTCCCTGCTTTGTTCTCTTATTCTCTGCCGGGAGATGGAAGAGCAGGGTTTTTCCCCTGAGCTGAAATGGCCCAATGATGTGATTCTGCAAGGTAAAAAGGTTGCAGGAGTTCTTGCTGAGTGCGGAAGCTCTCCATGCAGCTGGTTCTCAATGGGAATGGGCGTGAACCTTAACAGCGTACCTGATGTGCCAGGGCGTACTCACCTTCCTGCAGGTTCATGGAACACAGAGCTGGGAGCTGAGGAGTTGCTGAACAGGCTTTTGAACAGGTTGGATGCCAGGTGGCCTGACAGGAATACCAACCCGCTTTCAGGCGTAGTCAAGGATGTGTCGCAGAGGTTGTGGAAGCTCGGCGAAGAAGTAACCATAACAGGAGCTGGAGAGCAGATAAAGGGAATTGTGGAAGGAATAGGAGAAACCGGGGCTCTCATACTCTCAACGGACAGCGGGGAAAGAAGATTCGTTTCAGGCGAACTCCTGACTGTTCAGGATGAAAGCTGAAAGACATGACCAGAAGAGAGAAAAGCATCTTCGTGCTTGATACCAATGTTGTCCTTCATGACCACAGCTGTCTTGACCATTTTCAGGAGCATGATGTGGTTATTCCAATTACCGTTCTTGAAGAGCTGGACTCATTCAAGAAGGGCAATGACTCCATAAACTTCTCTGCCCGTTCTTTCATCAGGCAGCTTGATGAGCTTGCAGGAGAAGGGCTTCCTGCTGACGGGGTTTCTCTTGGCGAGAAGAGGGGAAACCTGTTCGTAATCCATGCGAAGAATGGTATCGGAAGCATAAGTAATGTGTTCACTGAAGACACTCCTGACCACAGAATTATTTCAGTTGCGGCAGAGCTGCATGATGAAGATCCCCGGCGGAATGTTGTGCTGATAAGCAAGGATATAAACCTTCGAATGAAGGCCATTGCTGTAGGACTTGCCGCTGAAGACTACATAACCGACAAAACAGCGTCCCCTGATGAACTGTACACAGGGAGCTGTCTGGTTGAGGGGGCTTCTGCAGAGTCTATCTCAGCTCTATACGACCAGCCCTATTCTATTCCAGGTGAACAGCTGCCTCTGGAGGAGGAGCCGGTTTCAAATCAGTTCTTCATCATAAGGAATGGAAGCATGAGCGCTCTTGCATGCCATTCACCTGAAGATGATCAGATACACAGGGTAAGGAAACGGAGAGCATTCGGCATAGATCCCCGAAATGCCGAGCAGGCTTTTGCTCTCCATGCGCTGCTTGACCCTGATATTCAGCTGGTCACACTGACTGGTAAAGCTGGAACAGGCAAGACTCTCCTTGCCCTGGCGTCTTCACTTGAACTGCGAAAGAGGTACAGACAGATTTACCTTGCCAGACCTGTGGTTCCCCTCTCCAACAGGGATATGGGCTATCTGCCAGGGGACATACAGTCAAAACTTGATCCTTACATGCAGCCGCTCTGGGACAACCTGGCTGTTATAAGGAACAGTTACGCCAGGGACAGCCACGAGTATGAGATGGTCAGGGATATGGTTGATTCTGAAAAACTCATCATCACGCCACTTGCTTACATTCGAGGCAGAAGCCTGAACAAGGTGTTCTTCATTGTTGATGAAGCTCAGAACCTGACACCACATGAAGTAAAGACTATCATAACAAGGGCAGGTGAAGGGACGAAGTTTGTCTTTACCGGTGATATTTATCAGATTGACACTCCATACCTGGACAGCAGGTCAAATGGACTGGCTTATCTGGTAAGCAGAATGACAGGGCAGAGCATCTATGCCCATGTGAATCTTGTTCGAGGTGAGAGAAGTCAGCTGGCTGAGCTGGCCAGCGATATTCTATGAAAAAAATGTGGTTATTCCGAGCTGCTTCAGGAGCCGGTGCCGCTGGAGCGCTGCTGATTTCATATGCGCTGTTAACATCCTGCAGCGTGAATGAAACAGTGCTTGGACGCTGGTCTGTGTTACTTGCTGTTATGACTGTAGCATTTATTCTGCTTGCAGGAGTCTTTATTGTTACAGCTGCAGGCTTTAGAGGAGCTTATCGGCCCTTGTCCGGCTATCTCCGCAGACTGCCTGATATAACCGGCCCTCTTCTTTCAGTTATTCTGTTAGCTGTTGCATTTTCATTCTGGTTTCTGGAAGTGTCTCCGCTGTTTTCCAGAATGTCTTTTTTCTCCGGCGTGTTTCTTGTTTCATTGGTTCCGGGTTTTATGTGCATCTTTTCCAGAACCGGCAGTGAACTGTCATCTGTTATCACCGGCGGACTGGTGATGCTGATTTCCCTGATTCTGGCAGTCGCTGTTTTTGAAGTATTACTCAGGCAGATAATGCCCGAACACATATTCAATCCCAGATTCGGGCTCAGGCCCTGCGCAAGATACGAACTGGAAGTGGATTTGCCTGGAATAACCCCGGGAGGTGTTCTTTCCACTAACATATGGGGTTTCAGAGGAGAAGATCCGCCGGAGAACTGGAATGAAATGCTCACAATTGTTACAGTGGGCGGAAGTACTACTGCCAATTATTATCTTGATGATTCTCGCACCTGGTCCCATGTTATGCAGCAGGAGCTTCGAAAGACCTTCTCAGACACCTGGGTTGGTAATGCAGGTATTCCAAGACATTCCACAGATACGCATCTGCTGCTTATCAGAGAGGTTATGCCGGAGATTAATCCTGATGTGATAGTTTTTCTGGTAGGCGTTAACGACATGGCGCCGTTTCTTCGTCCGGATGGAGGTGAGAACAGACTGCCTGATTCCGGTCCCAGGGAGTGGCTTTTCAGAAACAGTTCTGTGGTTCAGATGCTCTACAGGGCCAAGAAGGTATATCTGGATGGAGTTCCTGTGGTCTCCACAGCTGTTGATCCGGAGTTCAGGGAAGTACCTATGACTGAACCTGAAGAGAGGCTGCCTGACGATCTCCATGATCTTCTTGAAGATCCAGGGTTTTACAGGGAGAGAATAAGAAGGCTTATCAGAGAGTGCCGCTCTCAGGGGATTGAACCGGTCTTTTTTACACAGCCTCTTCTCTATGAGAACACAGAGTACTGGCAGGGAATAGAGGAATGCGCAAGGTTCTTCAGCGGCACCTCTCAGCCGCTCTCGGCAGCATCGTTCAGCCTTATGCTTGAAACCCTTAATGATGACCTTGTTCAGGTCTGTACTGAAGAGCATGCCGCAGTGTTTGATCTGGCATCGGAGATCCCTCATTCCAGGGATATGTTCTACGATGCAATGCACATGACAGAGCAGGGCGCTGCTCTGGTCGGGCGGACTGCAGCCGGTTACTTAACCAGCTACTTCATGGAAGCAGGTATACCATGGCAGGAAGACTGATAGAGGTTTTTCTTCCCAGTGAGCGATTGGAGCTTGCCAGATCCTCCGTTTCCGGTCTCATGATTACTTCCATCTGGACAGAGAAACTCTCTGAAACCCACTCTCAGCTTCACATCCTTACTGATTCATCCAGTAGCGAAAAAGTCACACAGGCCCTTTCAGCAACACTTGAAGATACTCTGGATGATATTCATATTGTGTGTCTGCCTGTAGAGGCTTCACTCCCTGCAGGTGATTCCAGTTCAGGAGTTATAAGTATTGAAGAGCTGAAGCAGGATGTAACCGAGATGGTCAGCCCCACAGCTGCCACCTGGATACTAACGCTGCTTTCTGCGGTGGTTGCAGCAGCAGGGCTCTACAGAAACTCTGTAACCATTCTGGTGGGGGCAATGGTGATAGCGCCTCTCCTCGGCCCCTCTGTAGGGCTAGCTCTGGGAATGGTTCATCTGGACTTTAAGCTGCTGGGCTTTTCCGCCAGGGAAATGGTTCTTAGAAGCATAATCGCATTTCTTTTCGCATTTGTTCTTGGGTATTTCATAACTGCAGACCCATCCCTTGCAGAGATAGCGTCACGGACTGCAGTGAGTCCTTCAGATATGATACTGGCCTTTGCCAGCGGTGCAGCAGGAGCCATTGCTCTCTGCACCGCAGCGCCCTCTGCACTTATCGGGGTTATGGTGGCAGTGGCCCTCATGCCTCCTCTGGTAACTGGCGGTCTTCTCCTGGGCGGAGGAAATGCCGGATGGACAGGCGCCCTTTCGCTGTTTGCAGTGAACCTTCTTTGTATCGTGATATCAGGGATGGCGGTGTTTCTTATCAGGAGGTTGCGCCTGGCCTCTTCATAAGAGCCATGTGACCTGCGCGAAACCATTTGGGAGTGTTCTGAAGTATTCCTGAGACAACCGGGTCTGCTTTGAAGATGTCCCTGAGAAAATTTCTCGCCTCAATTCTGGGATTTGATCCGTCACGGCATGTGAAAGGCTTGTAAAACCTCAGCACTTCTGAGGACGAATCATATTCACCTGGTATAAGCCCGTACTCTTCTGCCCTGTCTGAAAGCTCGCAGACTTCCGGCAGATTGAATATGGACAGGTTCATGTAGTCTATGGTTCCCTGCAGATCATGTACCAGCTCAAGTGTTTTCATTCTGTGGGCATCAGTTTCTCCTGGAAGTCCGAACAGAAGATAGACATAGTTTCCTATACCATTTCGGTGTGACTCACGGATTACCTTTGCCGCAGTTGCAGGGGCAAATCCCTTTGCGAACTTCTGCAGCAGCTCAAGGCTTCCGCTTTCTGCTCCTGTCTGAAGCATCAGGCAGCCGGAATCTGCCATTTGAGGAATGATGTCTTCTTTCAGAAGCCTTCCTTCAGGGCGAGCGAACCCGTAGAAACCGAAAGCTTCCTCCTTTAGAAGCGGCAGTATTTCCGTAACTGTATCAGCTGGTATTGCAGAGTCAATGAAGTGAATCAGCGGTTTTCTGCGGCATCCCTCCATCAGTCTTTTCAGGTTGTTAACCGGTACTCTGTACAGAGGCTTGCTTCTGTCAGGGCAGAACAGGCATCGGTTCCATACGCATCCTGTGGTGAGAGGGAAAGGAATAACCGGTCTGGATGAGAGATAATCTGTTCTCAAGGCAAACTCAGGCCACTCCAGTTCCTCAAGCAGTGGTGCTTCTGTTTCCAGCAATGATCTTCCGTCATCAAATCTCATGTCCTCAAAGCACTCTGAGAGAAGGCTTATGCCTCTGCCTGTATTCTTTAAAGCTGAGGCCATTGATCCGCCCACTGTAAAGCTGATTCCCCTTTTTCTAAGTATGGCGGCAGTTTCCAGTGCTGCCGGAAGCTGAGATATGTAGGAAAGGCTCAGGTATACATGGTCAAAGGATTTTGCGTGCTCTTCAGCCCAGCTTTCCAGATAAGCTGTGAACGGTGAATTCCCTTTTTCCATTATGTGCTTAAGTTCTTTGAGCGAATGGACTGCTCCAGGGGGAACGCTGTCCATAAGTGAAAGGTGCCAGCCTGGAAACCTTGCAGAATAGCGTTTCAGTACCGACTGAAGCACTCCGCATACACTTCTGTGAGTGTGCGGTTCGTAGAGGTCTCCTCGGGGATTTCTCAAATACTTCAGAGCAGGTTTGCAGTTGGTGAGCCTCAGCTCAGGGCCAGTTTTTTCAAAGAGCCACATAAAGAAACCAAGGGAAAGGTCGTGTACAGGCGCAGTTATGCCCCTGGCTTTCAGCCCTGCCGCAAGTAGAAAAGCCCCTGCAGGAACCTCAGACGGTGTTATCACAGGTGGTGCGATTACTGCTTTTCGCAATATCTTCTCCATTCCCTTGAAAGGCTATACATAACCACCGGTATGCCTTAGAACCATTCATTGTTCGGCAGAGGCATTGATGGTATTGTTCAGGTCATTGTTTCAGAAAGGATATGTGATGAGCGCTCTGCTGCAGCTGGACATGAATGTGCTGAGATGGATAAATGTTTCCCTTGCCCATCCGGTTCTTACCGATTTCATGATGTTCATTACCAACAAGCACAACTGGTATCCGATCATTGCTGCTGCAGCTGTTCTTCTTCTGGTTGCCGGAAGAAAACTTCCCCATGATGGCAATTTTATTCACCGAAAGAATCCCAGAGTTTACCTTTTCGGTCTCATTCTGTGTGTTCTGCTTTCCGATCAGACCGGTTCATTTCTCAAGCACAATGTGGAAAGAATAAGGCCCAGCAGGGACCCGGTTGTTTCCCGGCAGCTTTACTGTCCGCTTCATACTGCCGGAAGAAGGTCTTTCCCTTCAAATCATGCGGCTAATGCAGGATCAATGGCTGTATTTACGGCTTTCTTCTATCCTCCGCTGGCTCTTCCTGCCTGCGGCGTTGCCCTGCTGGTGGGGTTAAGCAGGGTATATCTTGCAGTTCATTACCCCTCTGATGTTCTGGCAGGGTGGCTTATAGGGGCTCTTACAGGATGGCTGGTCTGGAAATGTCTGAGAAAACGCTCTTTTGCCACTGGTGTGACAGGGTTTGCAAATATGTTTCGTTTCAGGCAGTATCAGCAAACCACTCCGCCTCCTGAAGGATGGGAGACCGTCTCCTGGGTTTCAAATGACGGCCACAATGTGAAGGGATGGCTTCTTCCAGGTTCAGAGAACCTTATAGTCTTTATACACGGACTTGGAGGCACTGCCCTCTCCAGGGTTAAACTGGCGCAGCGGATAAGAGAAATTGACGGCAGTTCTTTTCTTCTGGTTCCTCTCAGAGGAAGCGATGGTCATCCTGTCTGGCCGGTCACAGGCGGTGTTGATGAAGTTCATGATGTTCTAGGCGCTCTCAAATTCAGCAAAGATCGTGGATATTCCCCTTATAACACAATACTTTACGGAACATCAATGGGGGGAGCAGCCTCTCTCAAGGCCTGTGCTCTTGCAGGGAACCTTCTTCCACATGGCTTGATACTGCACGGTGTTTTCGCTGGATTTTTTGACTCTGCAGGAAACCGCCTCAGCGGTACTGGCACCTGGCTTCTAAGGCTTCTTATGCCTTCCTCTTCGGTGAAAGAGCTTGACGCGTTCGATCCCTGTTTCTGGGCCGGGCTGATTAGCAGGGGTTGCACTGTGGAGTATATATACGGAAGACGGGACAGAACCTCTCCGGCAGAGGCCGGCAGGAGGATTGAAAAGAGCTGTTCCGCAGATACAGGTGGCTTCACGATACTTGAGAACCGTGGCCACCCTACTGGAAGGAATACTTCCGATGAAGAATTTGCTGAAATACTCAGTACTGTTATAAGGCGGATTCGATCATACCGGAAAAGGTGATTGCAGAATGAGTTTCCACGATCCTGCTGACGAAAGTCTATACAAGAAGGCAAACGAGCTTGCCCTTACCCTCTCATCGCTTCTCAAGCGTATGAAGGATTCAATGGATGAACTTGAAGGTATTCCAGCTTCAAGTCGTGATGAGTATTCACAGTTTCAGATGCTTCTTACCACCGCTGTATTTTTACAGCGAGATCTTGATGAATTCCTTGAAAAAGCTATGACTTACGGTGAGCAAAGCAGGGAAGATCCTGTGGAGGTGTTTGACTTTACCAGCGAGTGGGACCGGTTCAAGTAAACCAGGAACTGTATCGCTTTTTTGTGTACTCAGGTAAACTAGTACACTGTACAGCCTAACTTTTCGCTTATTTTAGTTTTTCGCTATATTCTCCTTACACCGTGAGGAGGTTGATATGGCACCAAGATACAGGGTA